>Ga0123354_10011743_pt1 | contig 13561 bp, 6 predicted proteins | sample TergutLab28metaG_2_FD_97872 | JGI IMG/M metagenome (GOLD analysis project Ga0123354, IMG submission 97872) | Labiotermes labralis P4 segment gut microbial communities from Petit-Saut dam, French Guiana - Lab288 P4 | ecosystem: Host-associated > Arthropoda: Insects > Digestive system > Gut ... | reverse complement strand
GTCTTTTATGAGGGGTGGCCGCGTGCCCAGCCCCGAGGTGCGTGATGTCTGCGTCCGCCAACGCTGGGCTCCTTGAAACATCGGACAGCTCCTTTTGCCAGAGGATAAAGGTGGTGCTCTAAGTTTTTCCGATCCCTCTGAAAAGCTCATGAAACCCCACAGAACTCCATCTGAAAAGCGCTCGCCCTGCGGCCGAGGCGGCTGGACTCGCGATACGAAGGCTACTGATATGAGTTCACCTGCAAAACTCGCTGCTGCGCAGCTCAAACACTGAAATTCCCGGCAAAGTATAGCTAGGTTGTATACGAAACCAATACGAGTAATGGCAGTAATATATAAATCCATTCTAAAACTATTCATAATTGCTTAAACCTTCTGGTAGGGGCGTTGGCCTCCTGGCAGATGATCTTGTGCGTCTTGTGCCAAAAACGTAGAAACCATGGGAAAAAGTCCTAAATAGTGCATATAAAAGTATTGTAAAGTACTTGACAAAGCACTATAATATAGTTATGTTGTTTAACTGGGAAGGAGTCACTTAAAATGGCCACGCTCACCTATCACCGTAAACCCAATGGCGCTACCTATGTCTACCGCCAGGAGTCCTTTTGGGACAAGTCCAAGAAACGCTCGGCCACCCGGCAGGTCTGCATCGGCAAACTTGACGGCAGTGGCGAGATCGTCTACAACAAGCGCTATTCAGACCCGGCAGCCAGGTCTGCCCTGGAAAAAGGGGAGGCCATAAGCGAGTCTGTGACTACCGGACAATCCCTTGTCCTGGCTAAGGCCACAAAGGAAACCGGCCTCGAGCGGGTACTCAGGAGTTCGTTTGATGCGGATGTGGCCGACAAGCTCATCTCCCTGGCGTATGCTGTTGTGGCCACCGGGGAAGGCACGATGTATTCTGCCCCCATTTGGATCGAGGACAACGATTGCCCGGCCCATGATGCGCCGCCGACATCCCAGTCGATATCTTGGCTCCTATCCCAGATAAGCCAGTCCCGGATTGAGGCCTTCTTGCGGGCGTGGTGTACGCACCGCGACAAGGGAGGGCGCGAGCAGTACTGCTTTGACATCACCTCGATATCGTCTCATAACAAAAACAACCCGTTTGTGGAATGGGGCTACAACCGTGACAAGGAAAGGCTCCCCCAGGTCAACTTGGCCTTGCTGACATCGGTCAAGACCTCTATCCCTACCTACTTTGAGCTACTGCCGGGGTCAATGTCTGACGTCCGGTGCATACATACGTTTTGTGAGAGGATGGAAAAATACGGCACGGGAAGGATCAGGATGCTCCTAGACCGCGGGTTTTATTCTGAGGGCAATATAAAGCTCCTGCTAGATGCACATATCGGCTTTTGTATCCCGGTCCCCCAAAACATCTCATGGGCACAAAAGCTGATTGACGAGAGCCGCGAGGCCGTTGAGATGCCAGAGCATATTATCACCTTAAGCGATGATGGCAAAGCCGCCGTGTACGGCATGAGCGTCCTTTCTAAGGCAGACGGCCGGCGCGTCTGGAAGCATGTCTATTACGATAGCGCCAGAAGAGCTGAGCACATCTTAGGGTTCTTTGCAGATTTGGCCGCTTGGGAAGAGGAGCTTACAAGCGGGAATACCTTGGAGGCAAACCAGTGGGCATATGATGCCTACTTCACAGTCAAGACCACACCAAAGCGTGGGCGCAAGGTTGCGCGCAACCAAGAAACAATCAATTCCTACAAGTCTGACCGTGCCGGGTATTGGGTTATTTTGACCAATACAGAAAAAGATGGGGCCGCCTGCCTAAAGGCTTATCGTGAGCGGTCGTTAGTCGAGCAGTCCTTTGATGACTTTAAAAATGAACTAGACTTAAAACGGCTGCGTACCCATAACCAGGATACTATGCGCGGCAGGGTATTCGTGCAATTCCTAGCACTGGTTATCACTGCTTACATCCGTATGACACTTGACGATGCCTGGGCTGGGCGCGATGAAGTCCCTAGGGAAGACAGGCTCTCCCGCCATTACTCCATTAAGGAGCTGATGTTACGACTGGGGTCGTATCGCATGACGCGATTTTCTGATAGATACGGCAAAGTGGTATCCACGCCGACCAAGGCTCAGAGGGAGATCTTCACTGCTTTTGGCATTGGGATTTGCTGACCTGACTATATTTTGCGGGGAATTTCAGTCAAACAGTCCTCGGTCCCGAACTCACATCAGTAGCCTTCTCACTCGCAAAGCCGCCTCGGCCGCAGGGCTCGCGTATTTTGAAAGAACCCTCTACCTTGGATCAGAGAAATACCCGAATTTCTCCATAAATGAGCTGTTTTAGGTCGTATAGAGGTAATTTTTCGCGCAAATTCGTGCCAGAATCGGCCGAAGTTGTGGCTAGATGATCCATTGGCTGCTGCCCATGCTCATCGAATATATGTAGATTTTGTGTGCTTTGTACAAATCCTAAATATATTTGATTATTCTTGCTAAAATTTCATGTTAAGATTTCGATTCTATTTTACTCTTTTTGATTTGCTCTGGCGATGGGAGGATACCGTGAAAAGTTTACGAATACATAATCATCGCCATAGGCATCGACACAGGCTGAGAAGCCGATACACGACAAGACAATGAGTTGCGATTAAGTTGAGCGCTGGCAGCGAGAGGCTGCTGGTGCTCGTTTGTTTTTTCCGGAACGTTTCACGTAATGCGTTGGATAGGGTTTACCCAAATAAGCAATGCAAGGCCAGTTGACAAGGGAGAGGGCAGTCATGGATAACAATACGAACACGAAAAACATGGATTCAAATCCTGCGAATACAAATATGCTCAGGCTCCGTAAACAACGCAAAAGACCTTCCATCAGGCTTGCAAAACCGATACGCAAGCGCTCGGGTCAGGCTTTGTCGGTTTTCTTGGCAGCTGTGCTGGCGCTCAGCTTGGTACCGATACTGCCGAGCAGAGCTATCTTTGCCGCGCCGCCACCCGACCCTACTCCTGCTCCTTGCCTGGGGCCCGACCACATCAAGCTTGAGAGCCTTTTGGTTGAAGACCACGAAATCATCGTCAACGACCCTGTAGGCAGCCAGGTGCTGAGCGTTGCCCCCCTGACTGAGGGCGAAGAGAGCTTTATCCAGTTCTCAGTGCCCTTTACTGACCCGCTGAAGATCGCTATCTATGACTATGCCGATATAGGCTTTTCGCCATCGTTTCCACCGTGGACAACCGAGGACAAGGTGGCCCCGGTCAGCTCTGATGCGCTGGTGCCAAGCGACACGTCGCTGTTCGACAGCATAGAGCCTTTGGGCTATATCTACGGATCGTTGAATACCGACGATCTCTATAGCCTGCTGCCTGAGGGCGCATGGTTGCTGATGAAAGGGTTTGCCGGAACTGAAGTTGCCTTTGACGAGGAGAGCACGCAGTCCTTCTCGGGCGGCGGCCAGAACGCCGTCAAGTGGTTTGGGCAGTACGAGCCCTATGCAAGCCCGGGCACCCAAGACACCCTTGCGACCGGACAATACCTGCTGGTTTTTGATAAGGCCTCTGGAACGAACGGCAACCCGGCAGACCTGAAGGTCAGCCCGGATGCCCGCTACCTGCCCGTCTACATCGGCGGAGGCCAAGTCTCCGCCGACGGCCTGATAGCCCTGATGAAGCGCCTCGGCATCCTGCGCGCCGACGACACCGGCTTCACGCGTGTGGCCACACGCTTCTGGGCCGACCCGGTCAACCTCCTGACCGGAGCAGTCGACTGGAGCTACACTGACCTCAGCCTCGAGGGCATGAAGCCACTGACCTTTTCGCGTACCTACAACTCGATGAACGTCGGCTATGACTACGGCCTCGGCGAGGGCTGGTCGCACTCATTCAACTACCACGTCAACGCCGCCATCGACGATGCCTGGGTGACGCTGCCGTCTGGCGCTATGCTCAGATACCAGCTCGACCGTCAGGGCAACTACCTGACGCAGCCAGGCACCGAATACAGGCTCTGGGCTACGGGCGGCGGCTATGCCCTAACGGCTGACGACGGCAGATACGTAGTCTTTGATGGCTCAGGCAATGCCGTAAAGATCGTCGATGCCGAGGGAGACGAGACAGCCCTTTCCTACTCTGGCAAGGCCTTGGTGAAGGTCACGAACAACTCCGGGTCGTTTACGCTCGCCTGGTCGGGTGGGCACATCGCCTCTGTCACGGACAGCTTTGGCCGAAAGGTCGCCTACGGCTATTCACAGGGCGACCTGACATCAGCAGAGAACCCGGACGGGGACTCGTTTGCCTACGCCTATGACGGCTCGCACCATCTGGCCTCTGTCGCGGACTTCAACGGCAAGGTCTACCTGAAGAACGTCTTCGACGGGAACGGGCGCGTAATCGAGCAGTACCAGGCCGACCGCGGAACGTCGCACTTCTCTTACGACATGGATGCCCATACGAACAAATTCTGGGATGACAACGGTATCTTCTCGACGATCGTCTTTGACAAGGACTACCGCATAACTTCCGAGACCAACAATGACGGCACAGTCTCATACACCTACGATGGCAACAACCGAATGACCTCCTACACCGACCGGGTGGGCAGAAAGTACACCTACGCTTACGATGGGGAGACAAACAGGTACGCCTTGATCGGCTATCCGGACGGCACGGGCGAGAGGTTCACGTACAACGCCAGCGGGCAAAACCTGAGCAAGGCCCAACGTGATGGCACGACCCTGTACTTTGAATACGACGCCAAAGGCAACTTAATCAAAGAGACCGATGCCAAAGGCGGCTTTTACACATACGCCTACGACGCAACCGGACACATTACGTCCAAGACTGACGCGCTCGGCGCCCGGACAGCCTATACGACCGACGCCGCTGGCAATATCCTGACCGAAACCGATCCCCTCGGAAGTATCTCAAGCTATTCTTATGACGCTTCTGGGCGACTCACTTCTAAAACGACGCCATTAGGGAACACCTGGAAGTATATATACAGTGCAGCCGGCAAACTACTCGAAGAAATAGATCCTGAAGGGAACTCATTCGCTCATAAATATGACGCAAATGGCAACGAGATTTCTGCAACCGACTGGTTGGGCAGCACATCAATAAGCACGTATAGCATCAATAATGACCTACTTACAAAAATCAATGCAGAGGGAGGCGTTGAGTCTTACACCTACGATTCGTCAGGAAGAATGGCAATCTATTCAAATGCTGAGGGTAATAACACAACCTATCAGTACGATGCCTTTGGGCGCTTGTCGGCCATGAAGGACGGAAATGGAAACACCACAACGTTCAGCTATGACGATGCAGGCCGTTTGACAGTTCAGACCCGCCCTCTTGGGGCTTCGATCAGTAAGAGTTTTGATTCTTCTGACAATGTTATTACGAGCACAAATGGACGAGGAGACACGACAACGTGTTCATATGACGCAATGGGTCGGATACTTACTGAGACCGATGCAGTTGGAAATAAAACCGCTTATACGTATGATGAGAATGGTAATATGCTAAGTTCAACTGACGTTAATGGTCTAATAACAAAATACACGTATGATGCTGAAAATCACTTGACTTCAACAACTACCCCTGAAGGCAGAAAAACCATTACTAACTATGATGCTGCCGGTAGGATCACCAGTGTGGTAGATGCGCGCGGGAACGCTACAAGAAATACATTTGACGCGGATGGGGATACTGTATCTTTTGTCTCTGCTCTTGGTTTTGTTACTGCTTACGAATATGATACAAAAGGCCAGAATACAAAGAAGCTTTTCGCAGACGGCACGGAGGTCAGCTATGGCTACGACGCAAATGGGAGCATTACTTCGGTAACCGATCAAAATGGCGGCACTACATACAATTCTTATGATAAAACCGGCCATCGCATTTCTACAACTGATACTTTAGGAAACACCTTCTATGCAACATATACCGCTTCTGGGCTTTTAGCTTCTGACACTGATGCAGAGGGCAACACATCAACATTCACATATGATAACAACGGAAACTTAACTGCAATTACTGATGGTCGTGGCTACACATCTTATATGGCGTATGATGCACTGGACCGCCTGGTTTCAGAGACATCAGCAGAAGGCATTACTACTGCATATACATATGACGAGGCTGGCAATCTGACAAGCGTGATCCGCCCCGACCAAGGCGTGGTGAGTTATACCTATGATCGATCTGAGAGAAACATCAGCAATACTGATGGTGAAGGCGGTAAAACGATCTTTGAATACGGGAACGATGGCAATATCATCTCGGAAACCGACGCCAATGGTAATACCACTCTTTTTACCTATGATAACGATGGCCTATTAATTGCCAAAACAACCCCGCTGGGTTTCATAACTCGTTACGTTTATGATGAAGTAGGTAACCTAATCACAGAAATCAATGCCTTAGAAGGCGAAACGTCTGGTTCGTATGATGCTGACGGGCGACTAACAACAAGAACAACGCCACTTGGGATCGTTACAAATTATGAATACGATGGATTGGGACGCCTTGTAAAGCAAATCAATCCAGACAAGTCGACAAAAACATTAGCATACGATGCCAAGGGTGCACTTGTTTCGGAAACCGATGAACTCGGATATACAACTAGCTACACATATGATTCTGAAGGCAGGCTGGAAACTTCTTCTACTCCAGAAGGAATCATCACTTCTGAAGGCTACGATAAGAATGGTCGTAAGGCCATGCATACTAATGCAAAAGGTGGGATTGTGTCATATGGGCTTGATGAAAACGGAAACGTCACTTCAGTTACCGATGCCCGCAGTAACTCGACGATAATCGCATACGATAAAAATAACCGAATATCCACGGTGACAGATGCTGAAGGTGGCGTTACTGCTTTTACATATGATGGCCTCGGCAACATCACGAGCCTAACGCGGCCTGAAGGCGGTTTATATCAGGCTAGTTACTCTAAAACCGATCGTATCACATCAGAGACCGATGCGCTCGGCTTTTCTACAAAGCTAAGTTATGACTCTAAAGGCAACCTAGTTTCTTTAACCGATCGGAGAGGAAATACTACAACTTATAAATATGATGCAAATGACCGCCTAATTATGGCTACCGATGCTTTGGATAACTCCACCTTCTACGCCTATGATCCCCTTGGGCAAATCATCGGCATCGAAAACTCGGTTCAAGGTAAGAAAACCACAGACTATGATGCCGATGGTCGAACGACTGAAGAAGCAAACGAACTTGCAGTAGCTGACAGCACTACCCACAAGGTATTCTATGAATATGACGCACGAGGACGCGTTATCAAGAAGACAAGCGAGGATGGCACACTTGTTAGTTATATCTATGACTCTAAAGGCCAACTTATATCTGAAACCGATGAGCTCGGTTGGGCAACCACATACACCTATGACAAGGATGGACATAGGCTCAGCACAACCGATGCGCTACAAGGTGTGGACAGCATTACCTATACCGCAACCGGCAAACCGGCTGCTGAGACCAATGCCTTGGGTGGCACCACCAGCTACACCTATGACGAGAATGACAACCTCTTAAGTATCACAGACCCTGAGGGCTACACCGAAAGCTACACATACGACAAGAACGATCATGTCGTCACAAAGACCGATAAGAACGGCAACACTACCTGCTTTGCCTATGACAAAAACGGCAACCTGGTTACCCAGACCAACCCAGACGGTGGCATTGAGACCTACACCTACGATGCCAATGACCAGATCGTCTCGTCTACAGACGGAGAGGGATACGCTACAGCAAAAGCCTATGATGCCAACGGAAACCTCATCGCCGTCACCGACCCCCGTGGCAACACCTCTACATTTGCATATGATGAGTTAAACCGTGTGACCAAGACCGTAAACCAAGAAGGCGGCATTGTAACACTGGAATACGACGCACTTGGGCGTCTGACACAGGCCACTAACGAAGATGGGGCGCTCACCAAGTACACCTACGACGCTAAGAGCAGGCTAACAGCAATCGAAGATGCCTACGGTAACTTCCGCTATCTGGAATACGACCCGATGGACAGGGTCATATCGGATACCGACGAGAACGGGGTCAAGAGGACTTATGCCTACGATCTGACGGGCAACCTGGTGGCCTATACAGATGGGCTAGGTAATTCAGAGAAATACACTTACGATGCAAATGGCAACCAGTTGACGATGACGGACAAGCGCGGCGGCGCCTATGCCTACACTTATGACGCGCTCGGGCGCATCATTACGCGCACAGACCCTCTGGGCGGGAAACTGACGTTTGGTTATGACGCTAATTCGGCAATAACCTCTGCCACTGACGAGAACGGCAACACCATCAATTTCGTGCTCGACGGCAACGGCAATGTCGTCGAAAGCATCGATGCCCAAGGCCATAGCTCGTACTTTGCCTACGACGCTATGAACCGGCTGTCCGAAATCAAGCTGAACCGCGTCGACGTGGCACACGGCGTCACAGAAGAGCAGCTGACGCTCTTCTCCTACGACAAACGCGGGCTTCAGGTCTCAGAGATCAATGCCTCAGGCGACGGCAAGTACTCCGTCTATGACGGAAACGGCAACCTGGTTGCCCAGACCGACGAGGACGGATACGTTACCGAGTACACCTATTCGCCCGCCAACCTGCAGAGTGAAGCCCGCTATGCGGATGGAAAGGTAGCAGGGTTTATCTATAACGGTACCGGAGAGCTGATCTCATTCACCGACTGGACAGGCGAGACCAAGGTCTCTCGCGACCTTCTGAACCGCATCGTCAGCGTCAGCGCGCCCGAGGACAAGGAGACGCTCTACGGCTACGATGCCGTCGGCAACGTCACCGCCATCGGGTACCCAGCCAATGGAGGCCAGGTCGATTACTATTACGATGCGGAAAACCAAGTTGTCGAGATGAGCGATGTCACCCAAGGCGTCTATCGGTTTGCCTATGACGCAAACGGCAACCCCATCTCTGAGGCCTATCCCAACAACGAGAAGTCGTATAGCTACTATGACGCCTGCAACCGCGTCACAGAGACAGACGGCTATGTCTTGGACGGCCAGAAGGCCATAGCCACGACCTATAGTTGGGACGCCAAAGGCAACCTCTTGTCAGAGCTGAGCTATAACAACGTCAAGACAGGCAGCAATGGCAGCAACGGGAATGGCTCGAACACGGGCCAAGGCTCCGGCACCGGCAGCGGCAGCGGCCATACGGGAATCTGGACGCCTCCCCCGCCGATGACGGTGGATGCAAACGGCAATGTCATAAACCCGGCCGGCCACATGCCTCCAGGCCTGCAAAGAGGCGACCGGATAAGCCCCTCAGATGACCCTGCCGCGCGACCAGATAATCCTTTAGGCGCAGCTGGCAAGAATGCCAAGAGCTCAAAAGAGTACACCTATGACTCAATTGACCGCATGGCCTCAAGCACGATCGACGGCACGGCCACCCAGTACTTCTATGACACCCTTGGCAACCTTGTGACCGAGCGCGAGAAGAACAATCTGACCGACTACCGCTATAACGAGCTCAACCAGCTGGTGCGCAAGCAGGGCGGCCAGGAGGTCACGGACTACGCCTACGACCTGCGTGGCAACCGTGTGTCGGAGGCCTCTAGCCAAGGCAATAAAACCGAGAGCTATGCCTTCGATGCCACAAACCATTTGGTCAAGGCCACCAATAAAGACGGGGATGATTCGAATTACACCTATAACGCGCTTTTCCAGAGAGTCGCCAACGACCAGGTAACGCACTCCGGAAACACTTATAAACGCAGCTATGTGATCGACTTCACCTCTCCTGAGGAGAACAACGACCTCATGGTGTTCGCCGAAGGCGAGTACACCCAGCAAAACGTTTACCGGCAAGGCGAACGGATGATGCAGCTGACCGATGCCTCGGCAGGCAACGGCAACGGAATCGAGCGCAAGCTCTATGTCCATGATGATACGTTAGGTACGACAAAGTATTACACGAAGGCCGATGGCCAGGTCTTTGAAGAGCTCTCATACGATGCCTGGGGCCTTCCGACATCGCCGAACAAGCTCTTGAACAACGATCACGGGAATTATATTTCTGCTAACTTTGCAGGGCATACCTATGATGCAGTTTCTGATCTCTATTTCGCGCAAGCTCGTTTCTATGATCCCTCGTCGAGATGTTTTATTAGCTGCGACCCAATAAAAGATGGCAGCAACTGGTATGCGTATTGCAAGGATAACCCAGCAACCTTTAATGATCCAACTGGTTTAGCCACCATTAGCTTCAACGGGCTGACAAGCGGTAACGAGATTGGTTTTGCTGGATACGAACCCTTTGGTTTTTTAAATCCTAGCATGTTAGATACAAACGGGTACTTCAAGCCAGCAGAATGTCTGGCTGCCGCCACGATGCCTTGGGGAGACCTGCCAGATTGGGGATACATTCATCGGCAAGTGCAGGAAGACATTGTAATCAATAACATAGGCATTATTTCAGAGAAGTACCTTATCAACAGCCATACGCGTGCAGATCTTTATCGAAAAATGAGCGGTGAGGTTTGGGAAGTTAAACCAGTTTCATGGCGTTATGGGTCAAAGAGAAGCATGGCTCAGCATCAATTAGATAGCTATGTAAACGAGTTAAATATCCAGGAACCGCCTGCATTAGCCGGTTTTAGCCCTTTAAGATCAAATGGTTTTCTCGACATTACAAAGAACTTTTTAATTAAGTATTGGACAGAGCCTCGTGGTCTTGTGTTCTACACTTTTACAAAGAGGAATGGAGCGGATGTACAAAAAGATTTGGCTGCTGAAGAGGCATACGCAAGTAACGAGGCCTATAATTTCTCTGCTATACCGAGTGCTCCGACTATGCCAATTCCTGTGCCAGAGAAAAAGCAAGAGCCCTCACCTGCACCGGCTCCAAGGTTAAACTGGGGGTTTATTGGTGGCATTGCGCTAATTGTTGCCGGTGCCGTAGTCATAGGGGCGACGATAGTCGAAGATGTTGGGTCTGCCGGAATTGGCGTTGTTGATGATCCAGCAACTATTGGCGGGGGGGCTGCATTGATAAGGAGTGGGGCTGCAGCTTTAGGATACTGAGTTTATTAAGCTAAATAAGAATGATTGGATTGAAAATGGGCACGACTTTGCAAAATATCTACCTATTTCCTTCGCCTGATAAAAAGGAACTAGTTGCTGGGCTGCAGCGGCATTTTAAGACGCAGGGCTATAAGGTTGCCAAGGCAGGTGACGCGCACGACATGTCCTTAAGGGTCTATTGCCAGCCTGATAAGCCGTGCTACGTCTCTGTTGAATCCCTCGATACCGCTGATACCAAGGGCTCTATTGCTGCTATAGGCGAATACATGGGATGCGATGTCTTGGGGGCGAGTGTTTATGATAGCGATTTCCTGAGCCTATATTACTTCTCGGATACCGTAAAACAGGTGGTAGAACTTGCCTTGGGACATACGCCCGACGGTGAATTTCTGAGGAATGGTGATATCGGCGGCTTGGTGCCCTTGCTTGCCGATCCAGAGGACTCGGAAAGGCTGGCAGAGGTTTGGGCAGGAGAATATGTGTACGAGGATTTGAGGCTCTCAGATATGCTTGTGCTCTTCGGCTGTGACGATAGCCCGGGGAGGTATGACGAGAAGGCGCGCCTATTGCGATTCACATGCCTGAGCGACCAAGAGCTCGGATATGCGATCATCAAGGAAGGAAAACCGAAGTTCTCGGTATCAGGTGACATCTATCTTGAAAACAAACAGCCCTTCTCAGCATCGTTCCATAACACGGGTGGTCCATCAATAGGGTTCTCAGTGTGCATAAAAGGCGAGCTATTGGACAGACTATCCGAAGATCTGCCAGAAATTATGTCGTTCGTGGTCTCTGGCTATAAGAACCCATCGCCACTGAGCTCTTTCGACTGTCCACCGGAGTTCTATTCGATAGAAGCTAGACCAAGTAAAAAGATCGATAGTGATGGCAGGGTCAAGTTCGAGGCTAATTTTCCTAAGATCGCGATACCGAATGGATTAGTGATAGACTTCGAGAGGCGTTATTCACAAGCTCCCCCATGGGCGCGTTTTAACATTTTTTTCCGCATTGTTGTTCATATAACAGTTTCAATCCCGAACTATAAAGACCTATTAGGCTCGAAGCTGGGCGTAATCATTTCGCCACATGAGAACTGGCTTGACGGCCAAGCCTGTGGAATGCTGGAATTGATCAATTAACGTATTGTTTTTGCAACAAGAGGTGGAGATTCGGCTGTCATGTACGAGATAGTCAGCAGATTGAGGTAAACGGGGGTATTCTGTGCGTAGCATAATAAAAAATGTTTTTTTGATGGTCTTACTGGTTGGCCTTTCGGCTACACTCTTTGCGTGCTCCAGCTCTAGAAGCGACATCAATGTCGCTCTGAGTGATGATCTTACTGGCATTGAGCATTCGGATCCCGTAGCCCTAGGGTTGCTCGGCGACCAGCTTTCGGTCGGCGAACAGTTCGGTGTTAAGCCTGAAGACCTCTCACGTGCTTGGTTCGACGGGTTCGAGTCGTCTGTCGGCAGCATGGTAGTTGAGGGCGATATCGCGACAGTTGAAGTGACGATCACATGCAAGCGCCTTCAGCCGGCGGTCGATAAGTCTCTGCCGGCCATCAATGACCTAATGACTGGTCCAAACACAACAGACGATCTTAATGCGCTTTACGAGCAGAGCGGAAAGATACTTCTGGGCAATCTGCAGGCCGAGCCTCTTGTGACAACGGTGCTGACGCTCACCTATCAGTTTGAGAACGGCGAGCGGGTGTTAACCCCGCAGTCAAAAAAGGATCTGGCGCTGGAGCTTGCGAAAGGCTCTGGCTCTCAGTGATCCTTGTTGGCGGAGAGACGACATGAAATGAGGTTCGAAGATACGATCGAAGAGCTGTTTGCGAGTTTTCCGGCTCTCAGAAGTAAATATGAAGATGAAGGCGACTACATAAATGGGCTGTCGCATCTGTGTTACGAAATAGTCTTTGTCCCCTTTATTAGGCAAGCTGTCTTCGATGGCAACGAAAACTTGATTGCAAGTATTTGTGATTATTTTGAGCGCATGGCAGGTTCTGATAACGAAGACGAACGCGTCTCAGAACTGCTTGCGGTCTCGGTATTAGAGCCGATTTTAAGCGAGCGGGAGCTTGTCAGGATATTAAAGGAGCACATGGGCAACCTAACATTGAATTTGTTTACATATATGGAAAAGGAAACCGGCTGGGGCTAGTGAGGGTTTCAAAATGAATAAAAAAGAGGCAGGAAGGTTTGTGACCGATTGATATATACGAGGATAGCTTATGCGTAACATAACCAAGGCTGCTCTAATATTGGCATTACCGGCCAGCCTTTCGGCTGCACTCTTCGCATGCTCCAATTCCAATAGCGATGCACTCAGCGCGCTGAGTGATGATCTTACTGGCATTGAGCATTCGGATCCCGTAGCCCTCTTGAGTTTTCCAATTCTTTCTACTAGAAACCCTGTTCGATGAGCCTCTTCGGCGGGCGTCCCCGCTTGCGCTCGGGCTTTTGCCTCGACACGTAGGCCGGCGCACAGCCTTTCGGTATCTC
>Ga0123354_10011741_pt1 | contig 13562 bp, 13 predicted proteins | sample TergutLab28metaG_2_FD_97872 | JGI IMG/M metagenome (GOLD analysis project Ga0123354, IMG submission 97872) | Labiotermes labralis P4 segment gut microbial communities from Petit-Saut dam, French Guiana - Lab288 P4 | ecosystem: Host-associated > Arthropoda: Insects > Digestive system > Gut ... | reverse complement strand
CCTCTTTTTGGAGGAATTTGACGGCGAAGTTTTGCGCCGTCAGATCATTCCCCAAAAATGGGGAGCGACGTTTCCTTAAAACTCAGGCGGGGTCTCCTTAAAACTGAGGCGTCAACCGGCGCAGTTTTGCGCCGCGTCGATGCTGTCGGCAATTCCGACATGATCGACCGTCTACATGGAAACCAGGAGATGAAAACCATGGCAAGACCGATTGAGCCGACACCCATTTTGCGGGGCGAGGATGCTGAGCGGTTCATTGCGGCCGCGAATAATCCGAAGCCGTTTGAGCCGCCAGAGGTGGACAATGCCGATACGCTTGAAGCTATCAAGCAAAGGCACTGGAGCGGGAACAGCATCCTCTTGCCGGGAATGGCCGTACTATGGTAAACGTTCTTGAATGACAGCGGATAACGGGCATGTCAAGAAATCGTCAAAATATCTTTTGCGGTTATATTTGGCGGTAGATCGGGTTTTTCTGATTTTTAAAATGAACAATTCCAGCGAGTTATGACGATTCCTTGCATTCCGTATGATCTTGATCTCTTCTTTCAATACCTCTTTGCCGGCCTCACATATGGCGCGATGTACGCCATAGTCGCCATCGGCTTCAACATCATATACAACACCACGGGCATCATCAACTTTGCCCAGGGCGAGTTTGTGATGCTGGGCGGCATGATCGCCATTTCGCTGATGACCTTCCTGCCGCTGGGCTATGCCATCGCGGCGGCGGTGCTGATCACCATGGCCATCGGTGCGGTCATCGAGATTCTGTTCATCCGCTGGCTGGAAAGCCCCTCGGTGCTGCGGATGATCATCATCACCATCGGCATCTCCATCCTGCTGCGGGAATCGGCCCTGCATATCTGGGGGGAATCGATCCGCAGCCTGCCTTATTTTTACGGCAACGAGGTCACCACCTTCAACCTGGGCAGCGTCCACATTTCACCACAGGTGGTGTGGGTGATCGCCGCCTGTGCGGTGATGATGGCCGGCTTGAGCCTGTTCTTCAAGGCCACGCCCATCGGCCGGGAGATGCGGGCCTGCGCGGCCAACCGCACTGCAGCCCTGCTCTGCGGCATCAACACCCGCAACATGGTGACCCTGTCGTTCATGCTCAGCGCCGGTATCGGCGCCCTGGCCGGCTGCGTGATGTCGCCCATTACCTATACCCAGTACGATTCCGGCACTTCGCTGGCGATCAAGGGTTTCACCGTGGCCATCCTGGGCGGTCTGGGCAATTCCCTGGCCGCAGTGGCGGCCGGGATCCTGCTGGGAATCATCGAGGCGTTCTCGGTTACAGTGGTGCCGCTCGCCTTCCAGGACGCCATCGCCATCGCCATCCTGTTGCTGATCCTCTTTGTCAGACCGTACGGGATCTTCGGCTCAAGCGAGGCGGCCCGCCTGAAGGATTTCTGATGCGCCTCCGGAAAAATCTCTCCCTGGCGGCGCTGTGCCTGGCGACGGTGGCCCTGCATCTGCTCACCGTGGCCACCGGGACCCAGTTCTACCTGACCCAGCTCACCATGGCCGCCTATTACGGCCTGGTGGTGATCGGGCTCGGGGTGCTCCTGGGCTATGCCGGCCAGATTTCCATCGGCCATGCCGGCTTTTTCGCCATCGGCGGCTATCTGGCCGCGGCCCTGACCACCCGCAATTTACTGCCGTTTCAAGAGGCGCCCCTGGTGCGGGCGCTGGACAGCCTCGGGCTGCTGGTCAACGGCCAGGACATCTACGGCGAGGCCCTGCTCACGGTGACGCCCTGGGTGGCCTGTGTGCTAGCGGTGACGGCGGCGGCGCTGGTGGCCTTGGTCATCGGGGTGCCAGTACTCAAGCTCAAGGGCCACTATCTGGCCATGGCCACCCTAGGTTTCGGCACCATCGTCTACCGGCTCTTGCTCGCCTCGCCTTATTTCGGTGAAGCGGACGGCATCGCCGAGGTGCCCGCCTTTACCCTGCTGCCCGATATGGGCGGCATCGGCCCGGTGGTGATCGGCGGTAGCGCCGACCAACGGGTGCTCAATTTCTATGTGGCCTGGAGCGTGCTCATTCTGGGAATGGCCCTGTTGCTCAACCTGATCGGCTCGCGGGTCGGTCGTGCCCTGCGCTCGCTGCACAGTTCGGAGGAGGCGGCCGAGGCTTCGGGGATCGCCACTGCCCGCTGCAAGCTCCAGGTCTTTGTCTTAAGCGCGGTCTATGCGGCCGTGGCTGGGGTGTTGCTCACCCATTTCAACGGCGGCATCGGCCCGAGCGAGGCCTCGGTGATGAAATCGGTGCGCTATGTCGCCCTGGTCGCGGTCGGCGGCATGACCAATCTCTGGGGCGCTCTGATCATGGGCGTGGGGCTGACCTTCCTCTCCCTGCGCGGCGTCTTCGGCGTGCATGACGACATGGTCTTCGGGACGATTCTGATCGCGGTCATGCTCTTTGCCCCGCAGGGCATCGTGGGCCTGCGCCTGAAGGAGCTGGCCCGCCGGCTGGTTTCGGGAGGGCGGCCATGAGCAGCGGCAATGACCGGGCCCTCGACGATTGCGAGCCCCTGCTGGCCTTGCACGGCGTGCATAAGCGGTTCGGCGGCCTGCATGCGGTCAACGACATCAGCTTTGCGGTGGCGACGGGCAGCATCAAGGCGGTCATCGGGCCCAACGGCGCCGGCAAGACCACTTTGTTCAACCTGATCGCCGGCAACCTACCGGTTTCCGCCGGCACCATCACCTTCCAAGGTCAGGAGATCCAAGGGAAGAAAACGCATGCCATCGTCCGTCTGGGCATGGCGCGGACCTTCCAGAACATCAAGCTGTTCCACGGCATGACTGCCTTAGAGTGCGTCATGGTCGGCCGGCATGTGCAAAGCCGTTGCGGATTTTTCGCCGGTCTGTTCAACCTGCCCTTTACCTGGAAGGAGGAACGGGCCAGCCGGGCGCGGGCCATGGAGCTGCTCGATTTTCTCCAGATCGCCGATCTGGCCCAGGTCGAGGCCACCAGTCTCGCCTTTGGCCAGCAGCGGGCGGTGGAGATGGCCAGGGCCCTGGCCGCCGAGCCGAAGCTGCTCCTGCTGGATGAACCGGCAGCCGGGCTGAACATCTACGAGACCGCTGAGGTGGCCCGGCTGATCACCACCATCAGGGATATGGGCGTCACCGTGCTGCTGGTCGAGCACGACATGTCGCTGGTCATGGACATTTCCGACGAGATCGTGGTCTTGAGTTTCGGCGCCAAACTGGCTGAGGACACGCCAGCCAATATCCAGCAGAACGCCGGGGTCATCAAAATTTACCTGGGAGAGGACGATGCGGGTTGACAACCAGCACCTTTCCCCTTTTTCCCAGCAAAGGGCGCCATGCTGAAGATCCGCAATCTCGATGCCGGCTACGGCAAACTCCGGGTGTTGAAGAATATCTCGCTCCATGTCAAGCCGGGCGAGATCGTGGCCATGATCGGCGCCAACGGCGCCGGCAAGACCACCTTGCTGCACACCGTAGCCGGGCTGATCCAGCCGATGCAGGGTGAGGTGAGGTTTCTCGGCCAGGCCACTAGCCGCGCCGCGATGGGACGGATCGTGGCCTCGGGCTGTGTGCTGGTGCCGGAGGGGCGCCAGGTCTTCGCCCCGATGTCAGTGGAGGAAAATCTGCTGCTGGGCGGCTTTACGCTCCAGAAGGAGCGAGGCCGAGCTGAGGTGATCAAGGAGCTGGAACGCCAGTACCAACTGTTTCCCATCCTGCGCGAGCGGCGGCGGCAACTGGCCGGGACCTTGTCCGGCGGCGAGCAGCAGATGCTGGCCATGGGCCGGGCCCTGATGTCGCGGCCGAAGCTGGTGATGATGGACGAGCCGTCCACCGGGCTGGCGCCGCTCATCGTTCGCGACATCTTCCAGATCATCCGCCGGCTGCACGCCGAGGGCAACACGGTGCTGTTGATCGAGCAGAACGCCAAGGCGGCCCTAGGGGTCGCCGACCGTGGCTATGTGCTTGAAGTGGGCAAGGTCATTCTCCAGGGGCCTGCCGCCGACCTGCTGGCCAACGCCGATGTGCAGCGGGCCTACCTGGGGCGGGAAAAGATTACGTAACTACGGGGTGCCGCTATCCTGTCAGACGAACCAAGGACAAAATACAGACCAATGTACTGGGAACCGGAACGAGAATGCATGGCCAGAGAGGATCTGGAGCAACTCCAGTTGGAGCGACTCCAGTCAACGCTGTATCGGGTGGGGACCCATGTCCCCTTCTATAAAAAGAAATTCGATCAGCTCAAATTCAACTACGACGGCATTCGGTCCTTAGACGACCTTCGGAGGCTGCCGTTCACCGAAAAGCAGGATCTGCGCGACAACTATCCCTATGGCCTGTTCGCTGTGCCTCTGCGTGACGTGGTCCGGTTGCATGCCTCTTCCGGCACATCGGGTCAGGCCACGGTGGTCGGCTACACCCGCAACGACATCAAGACCTGGTCGAGCCTGGTGGCCCGGGTGATCACCGCCGCCGGCGTCACCAAAAACGACGTCATCCAGATCGCCTTCGGCTACGGCCTGTTCACCGGCGGTTTCGGCCTCCATTACGGCGCCGAGTTGATCGGAACCTCGGTCATCCCCATTTCCGCAGGCAACACCAAGCGCCAAATCCAGATCATGCAGGATTTCAAGACCACGGCCCTGGTCTGCACCCCCTCCTACTCACTGATCCTGGCCGACACCATGATGGAGATGGGGATTAATCCCAACGGGCTGTCCCTGCGCTACGGCCTGTTCGGCGGTGAACCTTGGTCTGAGGGCATGCGCAAGGAAATCAATCAGAAACTGGGCATCATCGCCACCGACAACTATGGCCTGTCCGAAGTCATGGGGCCGGGGGTTTCCGGTGAGTGTTTGCAGTGCAACGGCCTGCACATCAACGAGGATCATTTCCTGCTCGAGGTGCTCGACCCTGTCACCTTGGAGCCGGTGCCCGATGGTGAGATCGGCGAGCTGGTGATCACCACTTTGACCAGGGAGGCCTTTCCCATGATCCGCTACCGGACCAGGGACCTGACCCGGTTCATCCCCGAGCCCTGCCCTTGCGGCCGGAACATGAAGCGGATGCAACGGGTGATGGGCCGTTCCGACGACATGCTGATCATCAAGGGCGTCAACGTGTTCCCCGTCCAGATCGAGAAGGTCTTGTTCGAGGTCGAGGGCGTTGAACCGCATTATCAGATCGTGGTCGAGCGGGAAAACCATGCCGACAAGATCACCGTGCTGGTGGAAGTGATGGAATCCATCTTCTTTGACCAGATGAAGAAGCAGCGCGAGGTGGTTGAGCGGATCAAGGGTCGGCTGGCCTCGGAACTTGGGATCGGGGTCGAGGTGAAGCTGGTCGAGGAAAAGACCCTGGAGCGGTCCGCAGGCAAGGCCAAACGGGTCATCGATAAAAGAAAGTTGTAGAAAATTCGCAGAATCACAGAAAGAAGTGGACACTGGACCAAAAAGAGTTATTAGCTACGGCAGTGTGCGCAATGAGGCGTCCGCTCCGTGCGCGGCATTGCGGCTGGAATTTCCGGCCTGCCTGCCGCAGCATTGCAGCCCATATTCTGGTGTTCCTGGCCGGTCAGACAAACCCTGCCGACCGTGAATACCTTTAGCCCTCAATCATTACCAAAGGAGATCTGTATGAAATGGTGCGTGTCTGGGCTGCTGGCCCTGCTGCTCATGGTGCGGCCGGCCCTTGCCGCCGATCAGGCTCAACCCGCCGAGTTGAAGACCAACGAGCAGAAATTGAGTTATGCCATGGGGTTGGATCTTGGCGAGTACTTCAAGGGCCTGGATGAACAATTCGACCTGGGAGTATTGCAGCAGGGGATCAATGACGGCTACAACGGCAACAAGCCGTTGCTGAGCCCCGAAGACGCGGCAGCCATTCAGCAGGATTTCGCCAAGCGACAGCAGGAAAAACAGCTCCAGAAGACGGTGGCTATGGCCCAGAAGAATCGTAAGGCCGCCGAGGAATTCCTCAAAGCAAACAAGGCCAAGGAAGGTGTGGTGGAGACCAAGTCGGGCCTGCAGTACAAGATCATCAAGAAAGGCGAGGGTCCCAAGCCGACCCCCGCCGATACCGTCAAGGTCCATTACAAGGGCACTCTGCTGGATGGCAAGGAATTCGACAGCTCCTACAAGCGCAACGAACCGGCCGTCTTCCAGGTCAACCAGGTCATCGCCGGCTGGCAGGAAGCGTTGCCGTTGCTGAACACCGGCGCCACCGCCGAATTGTACATCCCGCCGGATCTCGCCTATGGCGATCGAGGCGCCCCCCCCGGTGATCGAGCCTGGCTCCATGCTGGTGTTCCAGGTCGAACTGCTTGAGGTGCAGCCGGCTGCCAAGGAAAAGGAGAAGGGGAAGAAGTGATAATTTCCTTTGCAGCCGCAACGGCCGGTCATGCATTGCGGGCATAACGCAGGGGTGACCGACCGGGAACCGAACGATCCGAATCCTTGGCCGATGGTGGCAGGAGGCGAACCGTGGAAAAAAGCAAGAAGAAGGACAAATGCTGCGGCGGATACAAAAAGGCAAGCAATGTTCCGGTTGTCCTTTGAAAGACAAGGATAAGGAAAAGAAGAAAAAAAAGGATAAGAAAAAAGAAAAGTAAGAGAAGTAGAAGCTGTTGGTTTTGTCTTTTTTAGTCGATTGTGGAAAGCCGGGTGTCGCTATGCGATGTCCGGCTTTCCTGTTTCATGGGGAATGCGTGGGCTGAGGCTCCGATTCCTGTTCCAGGGTCGCCAGCAGACCCTCGAGGAGGACGAAGCGGCCCAAAGGGTGGACCCGGCAAGGAAAACTGGCGATAAACAGAGGATTGGCGCAGAGGCCGCCGGAGAGAAACAGTTCGTCCGGCTCGTGGGCAAAGCGGTGGGCGTTGAGGGCGATGCCGCGCACGAAGCGGGCCACTGCTTCGGTTTCGGAAACGCCGGCAATCACGGCGTCGAAGATGTGGCTCATGCCGAGCACACCGCAGGTGACTGAAAAGCCGGTTGCCGGGGTGGGGATGGCGGCGTAGTCGAGATGGTAATAGCTGGAGAGCAGCTCAATGGTGAACCCCATGGAGGCCCCACATTCGGCGTTCCAGCCCATGTCGGCCACGCGGCGGTCCTGGATGCGGACGAACTTGATGTCGCGGCTGCCGCAGTCGAGGAGGACGAAATGCGGTTGGTCGACCAAGCGGAGGCCGCCCCTGGCCAGGGCGGTCAGCTCGTTGATGCTGTGTAGGCTCCTGTGGGCAGCGTTGTGGCCGGTGGCCAGGTCGGCCCGGAAGGAGCGGTCCAGATCGCGGGTGGCGGCAATATGCGGGGTAGAGTCGCTACGCGTATCCAGGATTTTGCAGTAGGTGGTGCCGAAATCCGCCAGGAGCATCAGTCGTTGCCTCGTTGGTCGGGCTGGAGACCGGAGAGTTCGAGGAACGCCTCGATTTTGGCGCGGGTGGAGCTGCCGGCGGTGACGTCGCAATCCACGGCAATGGCGCGGGGGTGCTTGGCCGCCAAATGCTTGGCCAGAACCGACTTGGCGCAGAAGGACTGCGAGAAGAAAACGGTAGGGATGGCGGGGTTGAAATACCGCTCCATCTCCAGGTCGGCGGGAGTCTTGTTTTCCATGCACCGCGTCCATCCGAAGACATGGGTGGTGTCGGGAAAGGGCGCCAGCAGAGTAAAATCCCTGGGCGGCACCCCCCAAAAACCGCAGGTCGGCTGGCAGGCTTCCATGGGCGGGTAGGGCGCGGCTGATTGCACCCCCTTGGTGATGCGGAGAAATTTCTCGATCAGCGGCAGCCTGCTGGCGCACAGCGGATGGCCAAAGGAGCGGGTGTCCTGGTTGCGGGTGCGGAAGACCGGGACCGGCAGCATGTCGGCGAGCACCTCGGCCACGTGGAGCGCACAGTCGCATTTGCCCGGGCCAACGTCGATGTAGATTTGGTCCAACCGCAGGTGGAGGCAGTTGAGCGCCACAGTGCGAAGGATGGCGCAGTAGGCGCGGGGGATATGGGACGCGGTCTGGTCGATGGAGGCCCTCACTTGCGGTTCATCGAGATCGACAATCGTGTCGCCCGCCAGGTTGATGGACTCGATCACGACCAGGGGCGGCACGCCGACAATGCCGATCCGACTGGGCATCAGGTGTCCTCGCGCATAAGAAGGAATATCCCCAGGCAGCTGACCAGCAGGTGCACCGAGAACGCCGCCACCAAGGGCGCAAGATAACTGGCCTTGGCCAGAGATTGGAGGGTTGTGTACAGACCCCAGCTGATAAAGGCCATGCCGCAGCTCACCGGGATGGCCAGAGAGAGGTCCCGTCCCCATTTACGGTAGACCAGCAACAGGAGAGGCAAGCCGAGCAGCAGCAGGGGCAGACCTAGGAAGGTGTAGGAGATCCGGCCGTAAAACTCGGCCCAGGCCTTGTTGCGCGCCTCGTCGTCGGACCGATTGTGTCTGGTTTCCTGGTACAGCTCGGTAAGCGAGAGCTCCATGGACCGATAGGGCGGAACGAAAAACGCATCGGGTTGCTCGGGGAAGGTGAAACGTCGTTCCCGGAAGACTTCGGCGGCGAATCGTTCGTTGCCGATGGCCTTTTGAGCCTGGCCGTCATACAGTGTCCATATATCCTGGTTCCATACGGCGGTGGCCGAGGTGATCAGCGTCTGGGTCTGGTAGGCTTCATTCCAGGTCGTGTATGAGAAGTTGGCAAACACGTTCTTCTGGGGGTCGGGCCGGGCAAAGGAATAAAAGCCGTCCTGCCCACGGTAATAGTACCGACCGCTGCGGTAAATGCCCGAGGAGGTCCTGCCTTTGACTTCGCGGTTCCAGATGGAGTTGGTGGCGCTGACCGTGGTGGGAAGGACTGTTTGGGCCATGGCCAGAAACAGGACGATGCAGCTCAGGGCGGCGGCGATGATCGGCAGGGTGATTTTTTTTAGAGGGACGCCGCAGGCCTTCAGCGCGATCAGTTCGTTGCTGTGATTGAGCATGCCGAGGGTGACGACCCCAGCCAGCAGGATGCAAACCGGACTCATCATGTCGATGATGAAAGGGATGTTGAGCAGGAAGAACTTGGCTATCAGCCCGAAGGATTTCCCTTTTTCGACGAAATCATCGATTTTTTCAAAGAAATCGATCAGTAGATAGATGCTGATGAAGCTGGTCAGAATCAGGCCGAGGTTGCGGAAGAAATGGGCCAGGATGTAGCGGTGGAGCAGGATCATGCAACAATCAATCGTCGGTGGAGGATCGTCAAGGGCATGGGTGCGCCGGGCGGGTGCGGGCTGACTCTGCCAGTTCTGTAGTACTCTCTCGCCCCGTTTCCGTCAAGGGATACGCGGAGCGTTGACAGGCCCCGGCCAGCTTTGCATTCCGGAAAAACGGAGCTTGCGCTTCTTGGTGGCACTGTGTAAGTTGCAAATTCAGTATTTTCGTTTTTTTGCTCTCCGGGCAAGCTGCGTTGCAGCAGTTCTTAGCCGATGTTTTGCTCCTCTGCCGGGCAGCGTGGCCAACGTGTCCGTACTGCGTGGGGGCAGGCGCTGGTCGTTGTGCCGTTCGACCCTCTACTCGCTTCGAGACGGCAGTGTTTACTTATTGATCCTTGTCTATGCAGAAACGACTCGAAAAAATCGCGGATAACAATATAACCAGAAGCGCAAGCAAGAACTCGGCCATCGCCCGGCTCAACGGGCTGTGGGCGATCTTCGACCGCAACGACATAGTTCTGATCATCATCAACGCCGACCCCGACGCCATCGCCTCGGCCATGGCGCTCAAAAGGTTGCTCAGCTATCGGGTGCAAAGCGTCACCATCGGATATCCCAACGAAATTAGGCGGCTGAATAACCTGACCATGGTGGAGCGGCTGAAAATTCCCATCGAAAGGCTCCATACCTTGTCGATGAAGGATTATACCAAGAAGATCCTGCTCGACTCCCAGCCTAACCATTTGGCCTGTTTTGAAAAACTGACCTTCAACGCGGTGATCGACCATCACCCGGTCACCACTGGCTGGGATGCGGCCTTCATCGATATCCGCCCGGAATATGGCGCCGTGTCCTCGATGATGGTGGAGTATCTCCGCGCCGCCGGGATAAAGCCCTCGGTTTCCCTGGCCACGGCCCTGTTTTACGGTATCAAGGTCGATACCCAGAATTTCCAGAAGCAGAACATGCGGGTGGCCGACGGCATCTGTTTCCGCTATCTGTTCAACATCGCCAACCTCAACCTGGTGCGCAAGTTCGAGTTGACCGAGCTGCGCCGTTCTGAACTTCGCTATTTCCGCGTCGCCCTCAACGAGATCAAGGCGAGCAACCGCCGGGCCTATGTGCATCTGGGCAAGGTCAGCACGCCTGATATTCTGGTGATCATTGCCGATTTCTTCAATCGAGTCGAGGGGTTCGACTGGGTGATCATCTCCGGGATCCACGGGGAGAAACTGGTGGTGATTTTCAGGTGCGACGGCTACCGGAAAAACGCCGGCAAACTGGCCAAGACCACCTTCGGCCGGTTTGGTCCTGCGGGCGGCCATCGGGAGGCGGCCCGCGCCGAATCGCCCCTCAAGAACCTGCCGCTCAGGGAAAATCAGGAGTTCACCACCAAGACCCTGATTCGCCTGGTCACCCAGCACGTCAAATAAGCCTTCCGCCCCACGATCCTTTCTGCCCTCTGCCTAAAAGCCGCTTTTCCGAGTCCGAGCGAGATATTGCTTGCGCCTTGTCCGGAGTTGGGCATATTATGCAACACAGTTCAGTCTTTTGCCGGACGCTGGCGCGCAAGACCGTATTGCCGCAAAACTGGCGCCTTTCTCCTATGGACGGTGTTCTATGCAGAGACCCTCGACGTTGGCTATGATCTTGGCAGGCGGCCGTGTCGACGAGCTGGGAGTGTTGACGCATTATCGACCGAAATCCGCCGTTCCTTTTGGCGGTTTTGCCCGGGTCATCGATTTTCCCCTCTCCAATCTGCTCCATTCGGGCATTGAGCGGATCGCCATTCTCAGCCAGTACCGCTCCTATTCCCTGATCAATCACATCGGCACCGGTGCCGCCTGGGACATGATCGGCCGGAACCGCAGCATCTCCATCCTGCCGCCGTTCAAGGATTACGACAATCCCCACTGGTACAGGGGGTCCGCCGACGCGGTCTATCAGAATCTCGACTACATCAACTATTACGGTCCGTCGGTGATTCTCATTTTGTCGGGCGATCATGTCTATCAGATGGATTATCGCCGGATGATCCGCTACCACCATGAGCACGACGCCGACTTGACCGCAGCCTTCTTCGAAGTGGAGCCCGAGGCGGCCTCGCGGTTCGGCGTGGCCGAAATCGCCGACGACTCCGAAGATGGCGGCCGCATGCTCTCCTACGAGGAAAAGCCGGTCCAGCCCAAGGGCCGCTGGGCCTCGCTCACGGTTTTCTGTTTCCGGCCCGAGGTGTTGTCCCAGGTGCTGAAGAAGAACCAGCACGATACCTCCTATGAATTCGGGCGCGACATCATTCCCTTGATGATGCGAGAAAAATACAAGGTCCACGGGTACAAGTTCCGGGGATACTGGGGCTATACCCGCACCATTGACGAATACTGGCAGACCTCGATGGATCTTTTGGGGGAAAATCCCAAGATTGATCTCGAGGCATGGGGTATCCGCACCAACCTGGCGCATCGCAGGATTGCCGACCGGCAGCCGGTGAAGATCGGTCCGCGCGGCAACCTGGACAATTCCATGGCCTACAACGGCTGCATCATCGAAGGCACGGTGCGCAATTCCATCCTGTTTCCGGGGGTGCGGGTCATGGCCGGGGCTGAGATCAACGATTCCATCCTGTTTTTCGATAACATCGTCCATGAAGGGGTGCACCTCAACCGGGTGGTCAGCGACGTCAATACGGTCTACAGCCGCAACGTCCAAGTGGGCGCGCCTGTGTGCGAAAAGCCGATCAGGGTGAGTGTGATCGGGTGGAACAATACGGTGCCGGAGGGCCTGCACATCGGCTGCGGCTGCCGGGTGGCTCCGCGGATCGCGCCGGAAAAATGGCCCAAAACCAAGCTGGAAGACGGGGAGGAACTGCAATGAGAGAAAGCGGTGATGCCTTGGTGCTTCTGCTGGCCGGCGGTATAGGCAGCCGGTTGAATCTTTTGGTCGGGCACCGGGCCAAACCGGCGGTGCCGTACGGCGGGATTTATCGGATCATCGATTTCAGCCTGTCCAACGTCATGAATTCCGGCCTGACCAGAGTAGGTATACTGACCCAATACAAGCCGCTTTCCCTGATGGCCCACATCGGCGACGGCGCGGCCTGGGATTTTACCGGCCGAACCCGGGGCATCAAGATCCTGCCGCCCCGGACCGGCGAGCAGGATTCCGACTGGTACAAGGGTACGGCGGACGCCATCCGTCAGAATATCGATTTCATCCTGGCCAACCCCAGCGAGCAGGTGGTGGTGCTTTCCGGCGACCATATCTACCGGATGGACTTTGCCGCCATGCTCTCCTATCACCAGTATAAAAAGGCGGACATCACCATCGGCATGATGGTGGTGCCCAAAAGCGAGATTCATCAGTTCGGCGCCGGCATCATCGACAACGAGAACCGGATTGTCGACTGGGAAGAGAAACCCCAGGTGCCGAGGACCAATCTCGCCTCCATGGGTATTTATATCTTCGATACCAAATATCTGCTGCGCACCCTGGCGCAAAACCGCACCGAGGTGGACTTTGGCATGCATATCATCCCGCGGGCCATAAATGAAGACCGGGTGTATGCTTACCCCTTCTACGGGTACTGGCGGGATGTGGGCACCATTCAGTCCTATTGGGAAACCAATATGGATATCATCCGCGAAAATTCCGGCATCCAGCCGGAAGAATGGGAGATCCGGCCCAATCCAGAATGTACGGGCTGCTCCAACGACCGGCCACCGGTCAGATTCCAGCATGGCTGCAAGGTGGCTTCGTCGTTGATTTCCTCGGGATGTGTGATCGAAGGCACGGTGATCAATTCGGTGCTGTCACCTGGCGTGTGGGTGCAGAAAGGGGCAGTGGTTTCCAATTCGGTGATCTTTGCCGACTGCGTGATCGAGGAGAACGCAGTGGTCGACCTGGCGATTCTCGATAAACGGGTGCAGGTCGGCGCCGGGACAGTGATCGGCTACGGCGAAAACATGACCCAAGCCAACAAGGAATATCCTAAGCATCTCTACACCGGTATCTCCCTGGTGGGGCAAGAGGCGAAAATCCCCGCTGGCGCGAAAATCGGTCGCAATTGCATTGTCCGCTTCGGCTATGACGACGCCTCCTTCGGAGATGGCAATGTGCTGCCGGACGGCCAGTCGGCCTGATCAGGCCGGGAAGAATTGCTTGCGCGGTCGTGGTGAAACGGGTATTTTCTCCGGCCGATAACCAACTGGCCGCCTACCTGCCGTCTTATTCGAAATCCTGCACAATGCTCCAGTAGCTCAGGTGGATAGAGCACAGGATTCCTAATCCTGGTGCCGCAGGTTCGAGTCCTGCCTGGAGCACCAATAAAAACAAGGGGATAACCGGTATTTTCAACTGGTTATCCCCTT
>Ga0123354_10011740_pt1 | contig 13563 bp, 10 predicted proteins | sample TergutLab28metaG_2_FD_97872 | JGI IMG/M metagenome (GOLD analysis project Ga0123354, IMG submission 97872) | Labiotermes labralis P4 segment gut microbial communities from Petit-Saut dam, French Guiana - Lab288 P4 | ecosystem: Host-associated > Arthropoda: Insects > Digestive system > Gut ... | reverse complement strand
GATCGGACCCGTCCTCGCCAGCCAAGTCGCCCGGCTCACCCGCGGTACCCGCGTCCGGGTCACTCCCGTCCTCCACTCCGACGACGACACGATCGCCGTTGATCAGTATGAGATTCCAGCCCGCATCCGTGAGCGGGTGATTCTGCGTGACGGGCATGACGTGTTTCCGTGGTCGTCCATCGAATCACGGCATCTGGATTTGGACCACACCGTACCCTACCAACCCGGACAGGCGGGTCAGACGACCCTGGCGAATCTGGGGCCGTTGTCCCGGCGTGCCCACCGGGTGAAAACCCATGCGGGCTGGCAGTTGGACCAACCCGTACCCGGTACCTTCGATTGGCATACCGGTGCCGGACAACACATCCGCGTCGACTACACCGGCAGCCACCCCATCCACGACCGCGAATAGCCGAACCGTGTCGGCGATCAGTTCTGATCACCCACGTGAGTCACCAAACCGGACCGGAACTCAAACCGGCTCATCCGATTCAGACCTGCATTGCCAGGCCTGAATTTCCGCAACGTCCCGGCAGGACCGAGTAAGGCGTGTCAAGACCGTAGAAATGCCGAGAGGCCCCAGCCCATCAGGGCGTGGAGCCTCTCAAGCGTAGAAACCGACTACCGGGCCCAGTGGCGCCGCAACACGAGGGCACCAGCCCCCGCGAACAACGCGACCAGGCTGAGCAACCCGGCGGCTGTCGAACCACCAGCGGTGGAGACACCCCCGGTGGTCGCCTGAACCGTTCCGGTGTACGCCACCGTGACCGCCGAATTCGTCGGCGCCGTGACCGCGCTGGCCGTCGCCGCCGTCGCTGGCACTGTGGCCGGATTCACGGTGTAACCGGTCAGGACAGGCGACTTGACGGACGGATAACCGGTGGATGAATACAGCACCGCTTTCGTAATATCATCGGTCGACACGGTCCACTTCAGAGTTTGCACATTCGGCTTCGGCGTGGAACTTCCGGCACCCGTATAGGTGATCGTACGAGTGGTGTTCACAGACGTGATCGTCAGGTGATGCTTCAGGTGCACCGTGATCGTCGCCGTTGCGCCGGGTGCGGGGAAGTTCGCGACGTTATCGATCGACGCGAGGACGTATCCGGTCGGAATCGTGGCCTGCGCGGCTGTGAAGCCAACGGGTAGGCCGCTACCACCGGTAAGCGTCACCGTATCGCCAACCGCCTGACCATTGGCGTCATCGTCTACGTACACCACGTTGAGCGAGACGAGAACCTTGTACGTGACGGCGACTGTGGAACTGACCGGCATCGTGTTTGTACTGGCACCCGTGATCGCAGGCACCGTCGCAATGTCGGGGACGTAGCCATCGACGGTCGGTGACACCACTGCGGGGGAACCGGCGGCCGCTGAGTATGTCGTCACTCCGGTAACCAGGTCCTTGTCAACCGTCCAGGTGATGGTCTGCGGGTCCGGATTCCCCGGAGTAGCGGCACCCGCGCCCGAGTAGGTGATGGTACGGGTGGTGTCGAGCGAAGAGGTTGCGTGCTGGTGCTTCACGTGAACCACGATGGTCTGGTCGGTCGTCGCGTCCATGTCGTAAGTAGCGACATTGGCAACCGAAACATACACATAATTGTCAGGTACCCCCGCCTGGGCCATGGCCTCGGTGAAGCCCACGGGATCGCCCGGCATACCGGTGAACTTGGTGACCGTCCCTGCCTTGGGTGTGACGGCGGCGCCGTTAGAATCATCGTCGACATACTTCACGTTGACGTTCTGCGGCACGATCTCGGAAGGGGCTTTTAGCTGCTCGCTAAAGGCCAGGTGGACCGAGGTACCAGCCGCCAGATCTGCTGGGTTCAGGTTATAAGCTATCGAAGTGTCGATGTTGTTGATCACCGTGGCATCCTGGGCGAACTTGCTGACGTCGACAAAACCTTGCAGAGTGTTTCTATACGTGTAGTCCCCAGCCAGCATCTGATCACCGCCGAGCATCGCCAAGTACAACCGGAAGGTACCGTTGTCGATATAGACCGAATTGCCGCCGTTGGCGATGATCGGGATCATATCGTCTCCGTTGAGCATAGTGTCGACGAAGGCGGAGAACCCGATCTGAGACAAGGTGGCGGTGCCGCTATTCGTGAAGGTGAGGTTATGCACGATGCGACCGTCACTGGTGACATCGAGGATCTCCGTATACGTCAACGGTTGGCTGCTGTCGTAGTCTATGTCGGTCGTCCCCGTCACTGCGACCGCCAAATCACCGCTTTGCGTCTTCGTGTAATACGTCAACGTGCCCGGATCAATCTCCGAGTAGTAAGCATCGCCCGACGCGATGTAACGAGCCTCGCTGGTCGCGCCATCACCCTGATCATAGGCATACGTCCACGATTGGCCGGCCGTGGTGTTGGCAATAACGTTTGCGACGAGAAGCGGGCCGCCCCAGCTATCTGGCACATTGACCGTGACCGTGTAGGCGATCCCGTTACGAGTGAAGCTCAACGTGCCCAGCGCGGCCCCTGCCGCGGGCGTCGCGACCTGTGTCCAACCCGAACCGGTCAGATTGGGAGAGCCATCCGTATTCGTGGTGGTGGACGTGGTGGCCCACGTGTCGCTCGGTGCGGCATTGGCAGGTGCCACGGACACCAATCCGAGGGCAACGGTAGTGCCAATAGCGAGAAGGGCAGCAATACCGCGACGATGCGATTGTCTCATTGAAACTCCTAAAAATCGTGGAGTAAAACGGGTGACCCAAATATCCCCGCGAATCAACTATAGGCCCAACCAGAGAACACCGCAAGAGAAATAGGCGTGCCCCCGTGAGAACCGGCGACTATCGAATCGTACACGAGGTAGGTACGAAGTGGTACTATAACTCGTACCATAACAAGGGAGATAGCGATGCCGACTGTAACCGCTTCCGAGGCACGCAAGGGCCTGTTCCCGCTGCTTGCTGAGGTCAACGAAAGCCGTGACGTTATGCGCATCACGTCGCAACGAGGTAATGGTGTCCTCATGTCCGAGCCCGATTTCGAAGCCTGGCAGACGACCTTGCACTTGTTGTCGACCCCCGCCAACGTCCGCCACTTGGCCGAGTCCATCGAACAGTGGCAGGCGGGACATCTCATCACGGTTGACCCCAGCGCCCTTGACGAAGACGCCGCGTGAACCTCACCTTCACTCCGCACGCCTGGAACGACTACGAATGGTGGGCCGACCACGATCGGCAAGTGTTCAAGAAGATCCGCGCATTGATCAAGGAAACACTGCGCACTCCTTACGAAGGCGCCGGGAAGCCCGAACGCCTCAAGTACCAGGCGACTGGCGATGTCTGGTCGCGCCGCATCACACTGGAACACCGCTTGGTCTATGCAGTAGACGGCGACGCTATCGTCATTCTGGCGGTGCGCTTCCACTACTCCGCCTGAGAACGATGGTCCGTACAACTGCCGGATCGAGCTTCGGCCGCCCGGTGGTCCCCTGGTAACGCTTCAGCCGCCGCTAGAAGTCCAAAAGACGGCAAGCCTCGACCAGTCGGGAGTGTTCGAAGGCCGGGACGAGGTCGTCAATGTCGGTGGGCGAAAGTCCGACGCCAGCCTCACCGGCAACCGTCCGCCACGCCCGTACGCTGGTCACAACCTCAGCTAAGGCCTGACGCGCCTGGGTCAAGTTGAGTCCAAAATGGTCTGCTCGCGCTATCACCTGGGCGATGCCGGTCACAGGGCCATCGTCCTGCGACAGCCAGGTCTTCGACTCGGGGCGCTTGTCGGGGAAGGGGTTGAGGTCGAAGGCCGGGGCGAGCCGCCACTGACCATGCCGCGCGTGCAGGAACCCACAGTTGCGCAAGTGGTCGTCGACATTCGTGATGAGCAGATTAAACACCATGCGCCGCCACAACTGCCGGATGTCTTCAGCCGGATTGGCCCCGACCACGCGAATCGCCTCGGCAATCTCCACATAACTGCGCTCCTCATCTCGGCCCGCCTGGAGCAGCGAAGCCGCCGATTGATAAGGGATGCGGGCATCCTCCACCCGGTCGAAACGGCGAATGACAGCCACGGGCGTACCCTCCACCACCACGACGCGGGCATCTGGTACGTCGATGCCGGCCCGGCTCGCCAGTCGTAGGGCCAAGACTTCGGCCCGCGTCACGCTATGCGTATCGCCCATGCTCGGGAACTTGCCCAGCGCCAACGACCCATCCTCGTCGATCAACGTACACTTCGGCCGCATTCCTCCCAGCGACGTACCTTTTCCCCGCAGGTAGGCCAGATCAGCCAAAGTTTCCTCGCCCAACTCCAGCAACCGGCTCGCGCGCAGTACCGCCCCTAGCTCAAACAGCGGCGGCGTACGACGGCGGCCAGCCTCAACGGTACGCTCGAACGGCCCGTCGTCAGCACGAAGCCGCAGCGCGCCCAGTCGGCTGAAGTCGTCAACTGCCAATAGGTAATCGAGTTCATCCAGTGGCGCCAGGTCTGCGCCCGCAGACCGACGTTTCGCGTGGTCCCGAGCAACCACGCGGCGTCCCCAGGCGTCCGGCTCGGTGTCTGCCAGCGCGCCAGCGAACACCGAATCCCTCCCACTACGCCCCCGATGGGTCTGATACCCGGAAACCAGCGGCAGATCGGCGGAAACGGCGAAGCCGTCCGTATGGGCCAACCACGAGTCGGCATAGACGAAGGCGCTGTACTCTCGGCGCAGGTCGCGCGCGTACGTCAATGTTCCCACCGGCGTTGCTTGACGGCCCAGGCAGACCTCAACATGACGTTTGGTAGCCGGCATTACCAGGCCTCCCTGGCTTTGGTCGCCCGGACACGTCTGGGCACTTGCTCATCCATGAGCGCTAGACCGATGGGGTCGTTGACGACATCGAGCACATCCTCAAAGGGTGTGAGCGCCCCCAAGACATGCAAGGCTCTGGCGTAGAAGACCAGGGCGACGTTGCCGTCCCCATGCTCCATCCGGCGGATGGTGGCCACCGAGGATCCCGTCCGCTCCGCCATGGATGCCTGCGAAATGCGCCGACGACGCCTGGCCAACGACATGTCACGACCCAACTTGCTGATCGCCCGCGTCACAGGGGCTGGACTGGGTAGCGGCCCTTTACCAATCGTCATAGGTTGATTATACCGTCAAACAGCTCAGTTACGATTGCTTATCGAGCAAAGTACTCCGCGCCGACCAAACCTCTCCGGCGCGAGCCGGGAGTCAGGCGTCCTGAATGATGGCCCGTACCACCGCCGGATTGAGCTTCGGCCGCCGACAGGCGTCGGTCAGGCCGTTGGTCTCCTGTACGGTGTCGGTCAACTGGGTGTAGCACCAGCCGGCCAGGCTGCGGCTGGCCTGGAGCGCGCCGACGACACCACGGAGCTGCCGTTCGAGTTGGTCTGTGTCGGCCACCACCGCGTACCCCCACGAGCCGTCACCCCGGCCGGGGTCCAGCGCGACCCCGCCGAACTCGCTGACCATCACCGGGGCGTGAGCCAACCCTGGCGTCTCCGCTTCCGGCAACAGCCGAATCACACGTTGACCAGGGCCAATACCGGCAATCGTCGACGCCACAGCGGTATCGTCGGCGTACGCGGCGGTCAGCGAATCCACGTCGTTGTCGTAGTCGTGAACGGTGAGCAGGTCGGAGTCCGCGTGCTCCCACCCGTCGTTGGAGACGACCAAACGCGTCGGGTCGAGGGCTTTCGCAAGGTGGTACAGGGCTTGCAGAAAGTGACGCTGCTCCGGTCGGTGAGCCGCCTGCTGAACGCCCCAGCTCTCATTCATCGGTACCCACACCGCGACGCTGGGGTGGCTGCGGTCGCGCTGAATCGCCTCGGTCCATTCCCTTGTCAGCCGGCTGATCGACGTCGCCGAGAACTCGTAGGCGCTGGGCAGCTCCTCCCACACCAGCAAGCCAAGGCGGTCGGCCCAGTAGAGCAACCGGGGATCCTCGATCTTCTGGTGCAGCCTGGCCGTATTGAAGCCGAGCTCCTTGATCAGGCGGACCTCCTCGGACAGCGCGGCCGCGCTGGGTGCCGCCAGATGAGACTGCGGCCAATAACCCTGCGATAGTACGGCCCGTACATGGTACGGACGATCATTGAGCAGAAACTGGCCTCCACCGGTCCCCACGGTCCGCAAACCCAGGTACGACGTGACCGCGTCCACGACGCGGCCAGCCGGGTCGCGCAACTCGATGGCCGCATCGAGCAGTACTGGCCGCTCCGGCGACCAGAGCAACCGCTCATAGCCCTGGCCGTTGCCGAGTACGGCCAGCGGAATGACGACCCGACCGCGCAGTTGGCCTTCCGTCAGGCTCGTCGCCTCAGCCAACGGCACGCCGTCATGGGCGATCAGAACGCGGACGGCGGTCTCACGGGAGCGCTCGGACACCTCGTACCCCAACGTCACCTGCCCGTTTGCGACATCGGTGAGCCACGCCAGGGCGCGCACGTGCTGACGGGGTACCGACTCCAGCCAGACCGGTTGCCAGATGCCCGTGGTGCGCTCGTACCAGATCGAATGCGGCCGTGGTTCCCAATCCTGTTTGCCGCGCGGTTGCTCAAGATCGAGCGGGTCGTCCTCCGCCCGTACCACGATGTCGAATCCGCTCGTCGCCGCCGCCGTGACGTCGACCGTGAACGGGGTGTGGCCGCCCTCGTGGCGACCGACGTGCTGGCCGCCCGCCCAGACATCCGCCCGATAATCGACGGCCCCGAAATGCAGCAGCAGACGGCGGCCATCGCCATGGCCGCAGCCGGCGATGTCAGCCGCGGTGACGTGGCGCCGGTACCACACGACCGGATGGTAGCCCGTGTCGGCCACGCCCGAGAGGGGCGCTTCCGGCGGATAGGGCACGACGATGGTGTGGCCGTACGGCGTGTGCGCCGACAGGCGATCGGCGTCAGCCTCCGCCGCACTGGCAAAGTCGAACTCCCAGGTACCGGTCAGGTCGGCCCAGGCGGGCCGTACGAGTTGGGGACGCGGATAGGTGCCATCTTGCTGGGACGCCGGCGGGGCCTGGTGGGGGGCCGGCGGATTCACGGTGTCGGTCATAAGAAGAGGCTAGTCCGAGATTTCTAGCGCTGCAAATCGACAGTTCACGCGGTCTCGAACGACTGGTGCCCTGCCTGGGCGGGTATCCCCGCCTTACTCGGACGCTTGGCACGGGGTGCCGTCACTCACCATCACCGGCTAGCCTCGTCCTCCGTCGTCGGGGAGCCCCTCCCGCCCGGCGCGGGCACATTCCTCTGGAACTCAAGAAGCTACCGTGGTGGCCCGCTCCACGATGGTGTGCCCGACGATCCGGTGGCGGCCGATGCCGGTGTACCCATCCATCCGCTCGATCAACAAGTCGAGGGCGGTCCGGGCAATGGCCGGCTTGTCGGGGGAGACCACGGTCAGCGGCGGTACGGCGTAGCGAGCCAGTACGGTGTCGTCCCAGCCGACGACCGCGACATCGCCGGGAACGCGGCGCCCGGCGGCGGCCAGCGCCTTCAGCGCGCCGACGGCGAAGGTGTCATCGCGGCAGAGGACGGCATCCAGGGCGAGGCCCGCCTGCAGCGCCGCAGCCAGGGCATCGGCCGCATCGTTGATCGACCACCCTTCGCTGCGCAACACGAGACTCGGGTCGAGCGGCAGTCCGGCCTGGGCGAGGGCCTCCTGATAGCCTTCGAGGCGCACCTGGGTGGAGCCGGTGATGTCGTCGCGGATGGTGGCGAGGAAGCCGATTCGCCGACACCCCTGTTTGACCAGCAGCGCCACGCCGTCCCGGGCAGCGCGGAGATTGTCGATCATCACGTGATCCGTCGTCAGAGGCAGGGCCGACTCGCCGAGCAGGACGAGGGGCGTATCCCGGTGAAGCCGCGCGATCTCGACCGTGCCGATCATCACCGGGTGGAATACGACGCCGTCGACCAGCCCCTCCTCGCGGTCGCGCAACACGGCGCGCTCCAGTTCGACGCTGTTGGCGGTCTGCTCCACCAGCACGCGGTACCCCCGGTTCGCCGCCTCTTCGGCGACGTGGCGGCTCAGTTCGGCGAAGTACGGCTGGTCGATCCAGGGGATCGCCAGGGCGATCATGCCCGTACGACCGGTCACCAAGCGCCGGGCAGCCAGGTTCGGACGGTACCCGAGGGTGGCGATGGCCTCTTGTACCTTGGCCCGCAGGTGGGGCGACACGTGCGGGTAATCGTGCACAACGTTGGACACCGTCTTCATGGACACGCCGGCCAACTCGGCGACATCAGCCAGGCGGACGGGTGATCCAGGCCTGGCGCTACGCATGAGGGAAAGTATAGGCCAGGTACGTGAGACAAAGGGGACGGTTCTTTTTGTCTCACTTCGATATCGAAGTGAGACAAAAAGAACCGTCCCCTTTGTCTCACCACCGCCAATGTCACACCCCGATGTCGCACACAAGTTCCTTGACATTTACAGCGCTGTACATTACAGTGAGTGCCACCTGAGAATGGACTCAGCGGACGAACCACCGCCAAGGGGTGGCGCGAACGTCGATCTACCAAGAAGTGAAGGAGCTTCTCATGAAGATACAGAAGTGGGGCGCCGCAGCGGTGGCCGTTGCCGCGCTCTCCCTTGTCGCCGGCTGCACCACCGGCGGTGGCCCATCGCCGACCACCGGTACCTCCGGGACTGGCACGGCGGCCGCGCCCATCACGCTCTCATTCATGGGCTGGGGCTCACCCACCGAGGTGTCCACCTACCAGGCGATGATCGCGCAGTTCGAGGCCAAGTACCCCAACGTCACCGTCGACTACATCACCTCCGGTGCCACGAACGACGGTTTCACCACCAAGCTGCAAACCATGTTCGCGGCGCACCAGGCGCCCGACGTCTTCTACCTCCAGCCCGAGTCGACCATGGCGTACGCCAACGACGGCTGGTTGTGGGACATGACCGACTACGTCGCCAACAACTCGGTCTTCGACCAGTCGAACGTGTGGGCCAAGGCCCTCGACATGTTCCGCTACGACGGGACCACGCCCGGCGTCGGCGCCATCTACGGCCTGCCGAAGGACATCGGCCCGTACGCTTTGGCGTACAACGTGGACATGTTCAAGGCGGCGGGCATCCCACTCCCCGATCCCAAGACGCCGTGGACGTGGGACCAGTACGTGACGTACGCCCAGAAGCTGACCTCCGGCGAGGGCGCCAACAAGATCTACGGCAGCGACACCTACTCGCTGGAATCGGCGGTGTGGTCCAGCGGCGCCGACTGGCTCAACGCCGATCACACCCAGGTGACCATCACCGACCCGAAGTTCACCACCGCCATGCAGTGGGTGGCCGACCTGGTGCTCAAGTACCACGTGGCGCCGACTCCCGCCGAGGTCACCGCCGAGGATCAGGACACCCGCTTCGAAAACGGGCAGCTCGCCATGCGCGGCATCGGCCCCTGGATGCAGGGTCCCTTCTGGGATAACTGCAAGTTCAACTGGGACATCATGCCGTGGCCGGTACCGCAGGCAGGCGACACGCCGGCGACCTGGTACGGCAGCGACGGCTTGGCCGTCTCGTCGCAGAGCGCCCATCCGCAGGAGGCCGCCAACCTGGCCGCCTTCCTGGCGTTCAACGAGGACGCGCAGCGCACGGCCATGAACGCCGGACAGGCCATCCCCAACCTGGTGGACATGGCCCAGACGGAGTACCTGGCCATGGACAAGCCCCCGGCGAGCAAGCAGGTCTTCCTGGACATCGCCAGCGATTGGGGACGCCGCGCCACGCAGACGTACACGTACACCTCCGACTGGTTCAACGACTTCAACACCAACGCGGCCAGCGTCTGGGAGGGTTCGCAGACCGCCGTCCAATTCGCCGCCCAGGAGCAGCCGGCCATGCAGTCCATGCTCGACGCCGGCATCGCGGAATCGAAGCAGTAAGGTGATGGGAGGTGGGCGCGCCGGTGCCGACACCCGGCGCGTCCGCCCCACACCTCACGCCTTGCGATGTCGGCCCCTCAACATCACACGAAGCAGGTGACAACCATGGCAGACACCCGCGTCACCGCCGTACACCACCGGCGGCGCCCGGAGCGGCGCTGGGGCCTGGTCTTCATCGCCCCGATCCTGGTCGAGTTCCTGCTGGTGACTCTGATCCCGGTGGGCATCGCACTCTACGCGTCGTTCACCAACTGGAACATCCTGAAGTTCACCCGCCGCTTCATCGGGTTCCAGAACTTCGCCAACATCCTGACGGACCCCCGCTTCTGGACGGCGATGGGCAACACCTTCTTCATGTTGCTGCCCATCCCCGTGTACCTCTTCTTCGGCCTGCTCTTCGCCATCGGCTGCCACCGCCGTACCCCCGGCAACAAGATCTTCCGCCTGGTGTTCTTCCTGCCCTACATCTCGTCGGTGGTGGCGCTGGTCGCCATGTGGCGGTGGCTGTTCAACTCGCAGTACGGCCTGGTCAACCAGGCGTTGCACGCCCTGTTCGGCATCGACGGCCCCAACTGGTTGGGCGATCCCCACTGGATCAAGACCACCATCGTCATCATGATCGCCTGGAAGCTGATCGGCTTCACGTCCATCTACATGCTGGCGGCGCTGAACAACATCCCCGACGTCTACTACGAGGCCGCCCGGATCGACGGGGCATCGACGATCCAGCAGTTCACCCGGATCACCCTGCCGCTGATCACCCCCACGCTGTTCTTCCTGACGATCACGGGCATCGTCGGCTCGCTGCAGACGTTCGTCGAGGTCCAGTTGTTCACCTCCGATGGCGGGCGCAACTACAGCGCCGCCACGGTCACGTACTACCTGTGGCAGAAAGCCTTCGACAGCAACCAGATCGGCTACGCCTCCGCCGTCGCCATTCTGTTCGGCCTGCTGTTGCTGCTGATCACCGTCTTCCAGTTCCGTTTGTCGAAACGCTGGGTGTACGAGGGGGAATGACGCCATGAGATCGCTCAAAGCCCGCAGCAAGGCAGCCACCGTCGTCGCCTTCACCGCCATGTTCCTCGGCGCGCTCACCATGGTGGTGCCGTTCTTGTGGATGTTCTCCACCGCGCTGAAAGACCAGTCGAAGGTCTTCGTCTACCCGCCGCAGTGGATACCCAACCCGGCCCGGTGGCGCAACTTCATCGACATCTGGAGTACGATCCCCCTGGCGCACGACCTGTTGAACAGCGTCATCGTGTGCGGGTGCGTCGTCGGGATCGGTGTCTTCACCACCACGATGGCCGCCTTCGCCTTCGCCAAACTCGATGTCCCCCACAAAGACGCCCTGTTCGTCATCGTGATCGTCATCATGATGTTTCCCATCGTCGTGGTCCTGATCCCCCAGTTCCTGCTGTACACGAAGATGGGCTGGATCAACACGCTGCTGCCGCTGATCGTACCCGGCGCGCTGGGCAACGCCTCCATGATCTTCTTCCTGCGCCAGTACATGTTCGGGCTGCCGCCCGAGTTGATGGACGCCGCGCGCCTGGACGGCGCCAGCATCCCCCGCATCTACTGGAGCATCTTCCTGCCACTGTGCCGCCCGGCGATGGCGGCGTACGTCATCATCGTCTTCATGGCGACCTGGAACCAGTACCTGGAGCCGCTCGTCTTCACCCACTCGCCCAACCTGGCGACTGTCCAACTGGGCATCGCATCGATGATGGGAGCGGTGAACACCGGCCAGACGAACTACCCGCTGGTGATGACGGCTTCGTTGATCGCCATCCTGCCCGTTGTCATCGTCTTCCTGTTCCTGCAACGCTACTTCATCGACTCGTTCGCGGTCAGCGGCCTGAAGGGATAGCCGTGCCTGCCTACGCCAATCCGATCGCCCGGCAGGGCGACTTCGCGGATCCGTTCGTCCTGCGCCACAACGGCCGGTACTACCTGTACTGCACGAACCCCGATCTGCGGTGCTGGACATCCACCGATCTGGTCGAGTGGAGTCCCACCGGGCCGGTCATCCCGGAGGAGACGTTCCCCGGCCTGGTCCCGTTCGCGCCCGAGGTCACCTACGACAACGGCTGGTTCTACCTGTACACCTCGCCCTCCGGCATCGGGCACCACGTCCTGCGCAGCCGGTCTCCGCTCGGCCCCTTCGAGTTAATCTCGGGCAACCTCGGTCACTCCATCGACGGGCACGTCCTGATCGACGACGACGGCCGATGGTACTTCTACTGGGCCGGCGACGACGGTATCTGGGGGTGCGAAATGGCCTCCCCGACGCAGTTCGGGCCGCCAGTCCTGACGGGCGCGTCGATGCACGGGTGGACCGAGGGGCCGTGCGTCACCAAGCACGCGGGCCGGTACCACCTGACGCTGACCGGCAACCACTACCTCAGCCCGGGGTACCGGGTGAACGCGGCCGTCAGTCGCAGTCCGCTCACGGGGTACGCCGACGATCCGCTCAATCCGCTCCTGGTCAGTACCACCGGGCCACGGGTGGGACTGGGGCACGCCAGCATCGTGCTCGGTCCCGACCTGGTGTCGTACTGGATGACGTACCACAACCTCAATCCCGACCGCAGCCGCGACCTCGACCTCGACCGGGTCGTCTGGAACGGCGACTCGCTCCAGGTCCTGGGCCCGTCGGCGCTGGCCACGGCACCCGGTCCGCCCGATCACCAGGTCCGCTGGGATGGCGACGGGGACCTGGCTCATTGGCGCGTCCGCCAGGGCAGTCTGACGGTGACCGATGGTACCGCCTACCTGGTGGGCGAGGCGGCCCTGGCCGAGTGGGCGGCTGTGGGGCTGGACGGCCCGTTCACCGCCGAGGTCACCTGGAGTGCGGCCGACGCCGGTGCGGCGTACGGCCTGGCCGGGCTGTTCGGCGACCACACTGTCTGGATCTTCTCGTTCGATCCACGGGCCAACACGGTGAGCCTGATCGACCAGACCGGCCACGTGGTGGCGAACTCGGCGCTACCGGCGAGGTACATCCATAACGCCCGCCATTGCGCGCGCCTGATCTGGGATGGGTCGACAGCCGAATTGATGGTCGACGGGCGCCGGCAACTGGTGGCGGCACTGCCCGGCGAGGCCAGCCGCTTGGGGTTCACGGTCGCCGGCGGTGAACTGCAACTGGGGTACCTCGCACTGACCAGTACGACCGAGGCCCTCGCTGGGCCAGTCGCCGCCAAGCCGGTACCCGGCCGCTTCTGGGCCGCGCTGACTGCTGCGCGAGACAATGGGGACGGTTCTTTTTGTCTCAGTACTGAGACAAAAAGAACCGTCCCCATTGTCTCGCCCGTCCCCGGACAGACCGTGGCGTACGACCTGCTGGTCGCGGCGTCGGAACCATACCTCGTACTCCTGACCGGGGAGTTCTCATCCGGCTGCACCGTGACGGCGGAGACCGACGGTGCTGTATCGACCACCCGGGTCGATCAGTCCACCCACGCCGTGAGCCTGCCCGTCGGGCTGACCGAGGGCACCCAGGAACTCCGCCTGCGATGCGATGGCGCACCGGCGTACCTCGACCTGATCACCGTCGTACCCGCCGCGACCACGCCGCCCTTCGCGGCGGCGGTACCACTCCGCCTGAGCGGCGACGGCAAAGTCGGGCTGGGTGACCTTGGGTGGCATGACGCCGACATCGAGGTCGTTATTACCGAGGCTCTGACCACCGAGACGGGTCATG
>Ga0123354_10011739_pt1 | contig 13563 bp, 9 predicted proteins | sample TergutLab28metaG_2_FD_97872 | JGI IMG/M metagenome (GOLD analysis project Ga0123354, IMG submission 97872) | Labiotermes labralis P4 segment gut microbial communities from Petit-Saut dam, French Guiana - Lab288 P4 | ecosystem: Host-associated > Arthropoda: Insects > Digestive system > Gut ... | reverse complement strand
AGAACAAATGATTACTAATATCGTTTGTGGAGCTATCCCACCAATGGTTTCTATCTTTTGATTTAGCATTTACCCAACGCCACCCTCCGTTTAATTTCAAATTATCCGTCAAATTAATGCGTAAATGCCATCCGATATTTAATCCTAACGCCTTACTATTATATACGCTATTCGTACTATTATTCACAATATAGTACTGACCGCCTAAAAATGGTCCAGTCGCTAAATTCTGAAAATGAACAAGATATAACCGTAAATCCAAATTAGCTGAATAAACGGCTAATTTATCGTTTTGATCTTTACGTGTAATGTTCGGATTCAACAAACCGGTAAAAGCAACTTCAAATTGGTCGGAGAGATGATATGCCACATCAGCTCCATAAAGGATACTATTGAAAGGTAGATATGCCGTACTGAGCACATACCCTCCCTTTACGCCTACGGATAAATCACCTTTTTGCGAAAAAGCTGAAACAGATAAAATTGCAAACAATAAAGCTAATGCTGTTTTCTTCATTGAAATAATTATTTAATTTGAGGGCAAAAATACGCAATATCCGCAACATGACAAAATTTTGTTCATTAATTGGGGGATTGCGGGTCAAGCCCGTAATGACAGGTTTTCAATATCTACTCACTTGCTTCATCCCTTTGATCGCCTGAATTTTTTTGATCAGGCTGTTCATAGCAGATGTATCGCTCAGCATCACCGTCAATGTTCCCTGAAACAATCCGTCGGAAGGATCGACATGGATAGAGCGCAAGGTCATTCCGCTTTCTTTGGAAATGACTGAAGTGATGTTGGTTACAATTCCAATATCATCATTGCCGACAATTTTCAAGATGACAGGATAATTTGAACCGGATTTTCCCGCCCAGCGCGATTTGACAATCCGGTAAGCGTACCGGGTGAACATTGCCGGAGCATTAGAACAGTTCAAACGGTGGATTTTAATCCCTTTGGAAGAAATAAAACCGAAAATTTCATCGCCATAAATCGGATTGCAGCATTTTGCTAAACTGTATTCAATTCCGGTCAAGTTCTGGTCAATAACTAAAACATCTTCCTTACCGGTTGCTTCTTCGACAGGAGTTTGGGCATGATAATTTTCAACGCTACGGTCTACGTGATCGGCTAAATCCTGCTCTTTCTTTTCCAATTCCAGATATTGGTCGATGACCGTGTTGACGTCTAATTTTTCGGTAGCGATGTCGGCATAAAAATTGGTAACTGTTTTGTAGCCTTTTTTCTTAATGAGCCGCATCAATTTTGAATCGTCCTCATCGATTTTCCGGTTTTTGAAACGGCGATGCAACAGTTCTTTGGCGTATTCCACCTGCTTAGCGGACTGTTCCTTCAACGATTGCTTGATTTTTACGCGGGCTTTGGACGTAACGACAAAATTCAGCCAGTCCTGTTTGGGCGTTTGATTCGGCGAAGTCTGTATATCGACCTGATCGCCGCTTTGCAAACGGTGTTTAATCGTTACATTTTTTCCGTTGATTTTTGCCGAAACGCATTTGGAACCCAACTTCGTGTGAATGGCAAATGCAAAATCAAGTACCGTAGCATTTTGAGGAAGTTTGAATAAATCGCCTTTCGGGGTGAAAACAAATATTTCGTCGTCATACAAATCCATTTTGAAATCACGGATCAGGTCGGCAGGCGCGGAATCTTTATTTTCCAGAGCTTCGCGCACGTTGTTCATCCATTCGTCGAAACCGCTTTCTCCCTTGATGCCTTTGTATTTCCAATGGGCAGCCAAGCCTCTTTCTGCTATTTCATCCATCCGACGGCTGCGAATTTGCACTTCCACCCATTTCCCGTGCGGACCCATGACCGTCGCATGCAGTGATTCGTAACCATTGCTTTTAGGAATTGACAACCAGTCTTTTAGACGCTTTGGATTGGGTTGATACATGTCGGTAATCACTGAATAGACTTGCCAACATTCCGCTTTTTCTTTCTCAACAGGTGTATTTAAAATAACACGAATGGCAAATAAATCATAAATATTTTCAAATTCAATCTTACTCTTTATCAGTTTGTTGCGGATGGAATGAATGGATTTTGTGCGTCCCTTGATGTCGAAATTCAAGCGCAAATCTTTCAGTTTCAATTCAATAGGCGCAATGAACTCAGCAATGTACTGATCGCGCGAACGCTTGGTCTCATTGATTTTGTGAGCAATGAAATCATACATCTCACGGTCCTGAATTTTAAGCGCCAAATCTTCTAATTCCGATTTCACCGCATACAGACCCAGACGGTGCGAAAGAGGAGCATAAAGGAAAGACGCTTCGGTAGAAATAGTCAAAGCCTGCTCTTTGCTCAATCGTTTGGCTATCCGCATCAAATACAGTCGGTCGGCAATCATAATCAGGATAACGCGAAGGTCTTCGGCAAAAGAAAGTAATAATTTACGGAAGTTTTCTGTTTCGATAGCGGCATTTTTCGCATACAATTCCTGCGTTCTCTGTAAGCCGCGAATGATGCCGGCAACCTCATCTCCAAATTTATCCTTGATTTGTTCGACCGTAAAATGTCCGTCTATCACCGGTTGCGACAGCAAAACGGCAATAGGAGCAGGTCCTTTCAGACCGATTTCTTCCGAAACAATCAACGCCGTATGAAAGCTGCGCAATAACGGATTTTCGCCATAAACATCCTTGCCGTATCCGCCAAATGAAATGGATTGACGAATGGCTTCCTTTATTTTCCGTTTATCGCCGGTAGATACGGAATCTCCTGAACTTTTCAGCAGGTTGCGATAAAGAGAGAAAAAGTCTGAACGTTCAAGTTCTGATGCTGATAAGGTCATCTTTTTGAGTATTTAGAGTACAAAGTAAGGAAAAATATTTGATTTCTTTCCATTTTTTTACTTACTTTGCATAATATTTTATTAAAAGTTGTATGGAAAAAATAATTCATGTTGATTCAGACATTTTAGGAGGTACCCCTGTTTTTTGGGGAACACGTGTTCCAGTCAAGAATCTTTTTGACTATTTGGAAACAGGGGAAACTGTAGATATTTTTTTACAGGATTTTGAAAGTGTTCAACGGGATCAAGCGCTTCGTGTTCTGGAGTTGTCAAAGAAATTAATTGAAACTTCAACATCTATTTTACATGAAAGTGTTGCTTGATGAATGTGTAACCAAAAGGCTAAAATCTTATTTGAAAGATTTTGAAGTTTACACTGTTCTGGAAATGGGATGGAGTGGCGTTAAGAATGGAAGATTGATGTCTTTGTGTGTAACGGATCATTTTGATGTTCTTTTAACAATAGACAAAAATATGATGTATCAGCAAAATCTTGAAAAATATCCTATAACTATTGTAGTTCTCAATACAATGACCAGTAAACTTGAAGAACTAATACTTTTTATGCCTTCTTTTTCAAAAAAGATAAAGTGCTTTGAGAAGAACAGAGCGTACATTATTGAAAAATAAAACTATGAACTTCAATTTTTTCCCGCCCCAAGGTGATTTGAAAATTCGCGCGACACGTGTACAACAGTTGCTCGCGGAAGCCGGCGGCGATGCCGCCCTGATCTCCACCGACGTAAACATCTATTATCTTACAGGCATCCTTTTTTCAGGTTGTATTTTTCTCCCTACTGAAGGAGAGCCGCTGTGGTTTGTCCAGCGTCCTTCCGGTTTGGCAGGCGAGCAGGTGATATACATTCGTAAGCCGGAAGAGATTCCAACTATTTTAAAAGAAAGAAATATCCCGTTGCCGGAAACGCTTTTTTTAGAATCCGACCAGATAACACACAACGAATTTCTGCGGTTTGAGGCTGTATTACATCCTGTCCGGACAGGAAATATGACTGCGCTACTACGTAAAGCCCGAATGATAAAAACGCCTTGGGAAATTGAACAATTCCGTTTTTCAGCAAAAAAACATACAGAAATTTTTCAGGCAATTCCGGCGCTTTTCCGAAAAGGTATGACGGAAATAGCGTTTCAAATCGAAATTGAATACCTCATGCGAAAAAACGGTTCCATAGGCTATTTCCGAACGTATGGAGCTAATATGAAGGCTTTCATGGCAAGCCTCCTGAGTGGAAAGAATGCAGATGCTCCTTCTCCACTCGATTTCGCCTTGGGAGGCAAAGGAATTCATCCTATTCTTCCGATTGGCGCAAGCGATGATGTAATTACCGAAGGTTCAGCGATTATGATTGATTTTGCAGGAAATTTCACGGCATATCAGTCAGACATGACAAGAACGTATTCTTTGGGCAAACTTCCTGAAATCGCTTACAAGGCGCATCAGGTTTCGATAGATATGCATCAACAGATTATGGAAGAAGCGAAACCCGGAACGGCATGTTCAGATATCTACAATCGTGCGCTTGACATGGCGGACAAATCAGGCTTTGCTGCTAATTTTATGGGATTCACCCAGCAGGCAAAATTTGCAGGACATGGCATCGGTTTGGAAATCAACGAGCCGCCGGTGCTGATGGCTCGTTCCAATGATTTACTTCAACCGGGAATGGTCATTGCTTTCGAACCTAAATTTGTTTTGCCCTGCGTGGGCGCAGTTGGAATAGAAAACAGCTATTTAGTAACCGATTCCGGCATTGAAAAACTGACAGTGGGAAAAGAAGAAATCATCCGTCTTTAAAGAACAATTGAAAAATCATTATTCGCCAAATTTGAAATTTGCTTGTAGGTATTCCTAAGCATTTCATTTTGATGAAAATCAGCCGTTTTTGTTATTAATACCGAATTTCTTATTTTTGAGTCAATCCACCTTTTTTGAATTTCGGATACCAGATTATTATTTTTAATTACAAACGGATTATCAAGATAGACCCACAATTGCAGTAAAGAATTCTTGTCATATTCTAAAAAGATAACCGTTGAATCGATATGAAAATACGAGTAATAAAATACATAATCAGAGCCGGCGCTGGTCTTGCCATTATGCAACAGATTTTCATACTTTTCCAGCATTTCAAATAACTCGTTTTGCATAATATGTAAGTCATCGGCGGATAAAAATCCCAACCGGTAATAGTATTGTATCTTTTTGACAACATTGTAAAAGAACATATTATCAAGAACGCAGGTAATATTGTGCAGTTTATCGAAGTTGTATATGGATTTTTTGTGTAAGTCTTCAATCTGAGTAGAAACCTCAATATCGGAAAATCGGGATTTCAACGGAATTTTTCCAATCGTATACAGATAATGACAATAATCTAACTTAAACAGTGCATGAAAAGGTAAGAACCGGAAAGGTATACGGTTTATGACAGACGATATTTTTACATCCTTTGAAGCAAGCAGCTTTTCCATGGTATCGATATCATCCCTAAGCAAACCGGCATAAATTTCATCAGGTCCCGACTCAACATTGAAACTGTTATTGAAAGGAAAATTATTATTTGATCTTAAATCAAGCACATCATCAATAGAAAGATTAAAATAATTTACAATTATTACAACTTCTTCTATTGTAAACGGAATTTGATTCTTAATTCTTCTATAAGCAGATTCCTTACTTATAGACAGGATTTTAGTCAAGTAACGTACAAGATTATGTTTATCAGACGTCTGTTTGATAATTTCATCAATTATTTTTAAATTAAAATTTTTCATGATTTATATTTTTTTAACATATTTTATAATTCATAATTTATAATTTATAATTGATAATTGATATTTTGCGATACAATACAATGGATTGCAAAAGTTGTATCAATTAGAAAAATAAATTTTATTTGCATACAAATTTGATTCATTTTTAAAAACTAAAATAGTAAAAAAACGTTTTTTTTTACTATGAGATATATTAACCTATAAATACTTCATTCTCTTTAGGTTGTGGCATTAAATTAAAAGATGCATTCGGGGTAAGTCCGGCAAAAGTTTTGAAATCTTTTATCAAATGGTTTTGATCGAAATAGTCGCATGCATAAGCAATATTAGTCCAACTTAGTTCATTTGAAGCCTTTTTCATAGCAACTGCCTTATTAAATCGAGTAAGGCGCATAAGAAACGCCGGAGTTACGCCTATTTGCTTTTCAAATTGCAGTTCAAAATTGCGAACGCCCATAAACACTATATCTGCAAGTTGTTGCGTCGTACAATTTATTCCCTTCTTTATCAGCCGATATGCTTTAACTATATTGTGTTGTGAACCGGGATAATTACTTTCATTTAATTGAGTTGTAAAAAAGCTATCCAGCAACCTTTTCATATCATGAAAAGCTTCCGCATTGATTAAGCTTTCTTCCAATTCATTATAATTTTTCGAAAGAACCTCGTCAGTCGCAAGTATTTTGTTTTTTAGCAACGGCATAGGTATGCCAAAGAGGAAATAAAAACCGGTTGCGTTAAATTCAACACTCAGCAATTTATAAGTACCGGAAAAAATATGATACCCAAAATATTTAGTATACAATCCAATCAAATATTGTTTATACACACTGATATCATTTGTATTTCCTTGTGGCAACACATGTTTAAAAGGATGCTTTAACAAAGAGAAAAGCCAATGCAATTGCTCCGTAGCCCATTGCGGCTTAAAAACGGTTTCACCTTGAGTATCTATAATTCGTAATGTATAGTAGTCTATATAGTTTCGTAAAGGCTCAGCAGGCAATATTTTCAGAGTGGTGATCATTTATTTTTTTTACTTTAGAAATACATAATTTTTCTATTTTGTCTTAAAATGAGTAATTATACATAATTTCCTTAAAAATCAAAGTATTTTGTATATTAAAACATTTTACCGCAAAGTTGATAGGTTTTCGAACAATAAAATAGTAAAAAAACGAAATTTTAAGAATAAAATTCCATATTTTACATAAATTATGAAACCGCGATTTCAAAGTTGGGTAATTTAACCTTAATAAGATATACAGCAATAGGAGTTCAGAAGTTTGGGAAGCTTAAATGCTTTCACTCAGCCACAAAAAAAGACAAACAAAAATCAAAGCCGGCAAAATATTCACAATTCGGAGCTTTTTGATATTCAAAATATCGAGAGCTAATCCAATTAAGAGGATTCCACCGACTACGGTTACTTCGTTGATATAATTTGCAGGAATATTTTTTCCGATGAGGCTGACTATAAGGGTAATTCCACCTTGATAAATTACCAATGGAATTACAGAAAACAATACGCCTATGCCCAATGCAGACGCCAACAAAAGTGAAGAAAAGCCGTCTAATAATGACTTGGCTTTCAACAATTCCGATACATTCCCTGTAAGACCTTCCTGAACAGGACCTAATATTGACAGAGAACCCATGCAGAATAACAGGAAAGCGGTTACCAATCCTTCGGTAAATTTTTCGTTTCCTATCTTGAATCGTGTTTTTAATTGATCGCCTAAACGATTCATCCGTTCTTCCAACCGGCAAAATTCGCCAAATAATCCGCCGGCAATCAAACTTAGGGCAACTATTAATGGAGCGCTTATTTTTAAGGACATCTGCATTCCCAGAATAAGCGTAAATAATCCGACTGCCTGAAAATAAATGGTTGTATATTTTTCAGAAAGGACTTTTTTAAAGGCTAACCCTACGCTGCTTCCGGCAATGACTGCCGCTGCATTAATAATTGTTCCTAACATATCATAATTTTATCGTTTGCGCTTGTCCTGTATATTGAACGGTTGCACATATTTGAGGAGTATCAATTCCGCATGGTTTATCAGGAGTTACATATACAATTCGAAATACCCGTTCGCGATTCATGCCTGAAAATTCTCCTGACCGCTCTCCAATTGATAAAGTTTTGTCTTTATCATTATAAACTAATGGGATAGTTGAATAAGCTCCTTTTTCATAATTGTAATTGACGCCTTCATCTTCATAAAGCGTGAATTTTCCGTCTTTTCCGGCATAAACGAAAATTGTCAGGTCTTTTTGTTTTTCCACCGTGCTTTGAATGATATCGCCCATTGGAAGAATTGCACCGGCTGGAGCAAACAAAGGCATCCGGTCGTAGGGCGCATCAACTTTCAATTTTTGTCCTCCTGCAATAAATTTGCCGGAATAAACGGAATACCAACCTGTTTCTGCCGGAAAATAGACTTCCCGTTCACGAGCTTTGTATTCATATACAGGGCAAACCATCAAACATGATCCAAACATGTATTGGTCGCCGATATTCAACACATTCTTATCTTGCTCGAAATTCATTACGAGCGGACGCATGATCGTGTAATCATTGAAATAAACCTGACCGGCTAATGAATAAATATAAGGCATCAAACGGTAACGCAATTGACTGTAATATAGCATCGAATTATAAGCCGGATGGGTTTCCGGAGCTACATTCCAGATTTCCCGGTAAGGATATTGACCATGACTGCGGAACAGAGGAGCAAAAGCGCCAAACTGATGCCAGCGGTTATTCAGTTCGCGCCATTCTTCCAAATCTTCCGAACCGGGCTTTGCTTGCGCGTAGCGATTTTCAACACAAAAACCGCCGTCGTCCATTGTCCAATACGGATTTCCGGCAACAGCAAAATTTAAACCGGCAGAGATTTGCGACTTCATATCTTCCCATCGCGTGCCGATATCTCCACTCCAAATTGCGGCAGCGTATTTTTGCGAACCGGCAAACCCCGAACGAGTTAAAAGAAATACGCGGTCGTTGTTGTTTGTCCCTCGCTGCCCTTCGTAAATGCCTTTGGCGTTCATCAATCCGTAAGTATTAAAATAACGGGTAGAAGAACCCAAAGCCGTAGGATTCATCAAAGCTTTCCGGTATTCAATGGAAGAATTTGATTGGATATCCGGTTCGGAAGCATCCATCCACCATGCGTCGATTCCTCGCCAATACAATTTTTTGTTCATCAGATCCCAAAACAATTGTCGTGCTTCAGGACTGTAAACATCATAGAATGAGCCAATATAGCCTTTGCCTACCCAGTCGCGGATGCTGTCTTGAACCGCCCTGCGATACATCCATCCGTGTTTGTCAAATTCTTTATAATTTTCGGTCGTGCAATAAAATTTAGGCCAGACGGAAATCATCAATCTCGCATTCATCTTATGAACGTCTTTAATCATTGCTGTAGCATCGGGATAGCGTTGTAAATCAAAATCATGGCTTCCCCAAGAATCTTCGGACCAATAAAACCAATCCTGCACGATATTATCAATGGGAATACGGCGTTGTCTGAATTCCCCTAACACACTCAACAGTTCTTTTTGCGTCTTGTAACGTTCGCGGCTCTGCCAAAAGCCCATCGCCCATTTAGGCATAACCTGCGCTTTCCCCGTAATCGTGCGGTATCCGCTGATTACATCATCCATAGAATTTCCGGAAATGAAATAATAGTCGATTTGGTCAGCCATTTCCGACCAGAAAGAAAGTTTGTTCTGTTCTTTTGCAGGAACCGGACTTAGCGCTTTCAAACTCAAATAAGACGTTCCTCCGTCGGGTTTCCATTCAATTCTCAATTTGTATTTCCGGTCTTTTTCCAAATTAGAGGTAAATTTGTAAGAATTGGGATTCCATGCCGTGCGCCAACGTTCGGCTACTACTAATTGGTCGTCTAAATAAACTTTCGTATATCCTGCATAATACAAAATAAATCTGAAAATTCCCGATTCTTTTGGTTGTATCATACCTTGCCAAGTGACCGAATCATATCTGGCAAAGTGTTCCGGAAAATTATGAACAGTCTCCAAATTAGAATAATCAATCTTGTTTTCTTGACGTTCCAAAGTTTGTTCGGGATTTCTTCTATTTTGATAAGTAGCTGTTAATCCACCTTCTTTACCGGTTTTGTCATACAAAGTAAATTGATCCAATTGAGCATAATCCCGCGGATCGCCGAATTTAGTCAAGGAATAATTATCCCAAAGCAGACCGTAGTTTTTATTAGAAACAATGAAAGGGACTGAAACTTTGGTATTGTATTGATACAGAACTTCATTTTTACCTTTGTAATTAAACTCATCCGACTGATGTTGACCCAATCCGTAAAAAGCCTCATCATCAGGCGATTCGAAAACTTGACGGATAGACCAGGCTTTTTCTCCATCGGCTTCCATCGGTTGAAAAGTTTTTCCACCGCCTGCATTTTCAACTAAAATTGTCTTCCCGTCTTTGTCTGAAAACGAAATTTCTCCGGTTTTCAAAGAAACAGTAGCCCTGATAGATGCTGTTTTTATGCTTACTTCACTATTGGATTGCGTTGAGATCCATCCTGTTTTGAGCGTTTCCGGATGAACATTTATCAAACTTTCTCGCTTGGAAAATGTAGTATCGGGGGAAGCGGTAACACGGATGATATTATCAGTAACTACCTGTAATCTAATCTTTTTTGGTATATTTGAAGATGAATTATTCATACTGATTGTAATTCCATCTTCATTTTGTTCAACTGATGCCGAACGGCAAGCAGACAGTGACATACATAGAAATGCCAGCGAAAAAAGCTGTGTTAGGAAAAGTGTTCTCATAATAAATAAAATTTAATCATTTTTTTGTCAAAACATCGCACAAAGTTATGAATAATTTTCATAACTATTTTAAAAGATGTCGAGAAATCAAAAAAATAAAATTAAAAAGTATTCTAAAAAATCAAATATTTATTTTCTCTGTGTGAAATATTCTTATGAGTCTGCCCCTGTCAAAAATCTAATTTCAAACTCAAACGAATACTGTAACCGGATGTATAGGGATGATCGAGATAAGTTAACCTTTTTACAAAATCGACTCGCAGCAAGCGCAAAATATTCCCAACGCCGGCGCTCACTTCCACATAAGGCTTATCCGACAGAGGATAGGTAGAAGTGGTTCCATCAATACCCGACGGAAAACGGAATAATTGGCTGTTGTATTGAGGATCATTTTCCTGACGGATGCTCCCAAAAAGCGCTTTACCAGAAATAAATTCTCGCCAATTCAATTTTTTAAGTAAAGGTATATGATTAAGAATGAATCCATTAAAACAATGGTCGATGCTGAGCGAAGCATACTCGTCGCTTACAAATTCGAGAAAATTCATTGTATTGTATTGCGTGTCGTCAAAAAAATAAGTCTGCGTCGCCTGATGAATAAAAAGCAATGGATAAGGCACAGTTCCGAAAAGTTTTCCTCCCTTTAGCAAAACATCGGAGTATCCAAGCGCCGAAAGCCAGAATCGTTTTGAAATTGAAAAGCATAATTTTTGATAGTTGTAATCGTTGCCAATCATTTTATTTCCAACCGTATAATCCAGTTCGATAACGGGATAGACAGTGGACATCGAATAACGGTCTAATTGATCCTGATAAAATTTTTCATTCGGGGCATACCGTAATTTGCAAAACAATTCGGATATGGACAAATAGGGTTTATCATTCTGCCGGAGCGCATAATCGGTATAATTAAAATAAAGGACTCCTCGCGGCGTTTCACGGATGTATTTAAATCCTGCATCATACGAAAAATGATTCTTATACTCGTGTAATTGGTCAACTTGTAGAATTCTGTTATAAAAGAATTTATTGTAATTGCCCCATAAAAAAACGGACATCGGATTTGAAGGTATGCCTATCTCCTGCTCATTACCGGGCGTTTTAGCATCGTATTGGTAAGATACCCGAAGATAATTGGCAGGGAATCGGAAAATGCTTTTCGACGTCAGCCCAACTGCTCCGGTAACAGAGTATTTGAAAGTTTTATCCAAAAAACCATAAGCTCCATAAGCACCCAGATAAAAATGAGGATTTAAGTCGCTTGTTGTTCTAACATCCAACTGTACCCGGTTGCCTTCCACAGGATTGCTTGCAACCACGTCGTAAAGAGACCCGATCATAAAATTGCCTACTCGTTTAAATCCATAAATAAGCAAATAGCTTAAATCAAGCGTTCGTTTGACAATCGGCGTTTGCGTAAGCGTGTCTATCATCGAATAAATTCCTGCCTCAGAGGATGAAAGCGGATTCGGGCGATTTTCCGTCCAGTAATTGATTGAGCGTTCCGAAGCGCTGTCAAGCGTTACCGATCCCTGCTTATAAAATTGTTCATCTCTGGGCATATTGACATTGTAATCAGTGTATGTAGTAACTCTTTGTCCGTAGATGCCCAATGCAGTATTTGGCAACCCAAAATCGATGCCTACCTTTTCCATAGAAGGCAACCATCCCTGTTCCGGATTGCGCCTGTATTCGAAATCAATATTTACTTCTTTAATCCAGTTGAGGTTAATTTTCTTGTTTACGGTGAAGGTAGCTTTTTTTACTGCATAAGCGCTGTCAAGCGTTATGTACAAATAGCCCTGAAACAGCATATCGGCTTTATTGCGGGGAGTAAAGAACAGGTTCACACAGCGGGTGTTATCTACAACGGTCGTGTCGATGATGAAATATTTGTAAAAAGAAGGCGCCACATTTGCAATGGGGCTGACAAATTCATTGGTTAAAAAATTAATATTGTTGTCATAGAGATTAATATCTTCGTATATGTTTTTCAAATAAGTAGAAATACCGTCCATACTGAAATATTTACCGAAATCGACCGATTGATTTGCCGTAATAATTTCTTTGGAATGAGATGGGTTTTTAGCATAATAATCTTCAGCAAGTTTTTCCTGCAGGTAAAGAGGAAGTACTTTCCGACCTTTCAGATAAGTTGTATCTACGTAATTGTAAATGAATTGTAATTTTTTAGATGCTTTTTCCGGAGGAAAACGTTCCGTAAAATTACTGAGTCCCATCAGTATCTTTTCATATTTCCGGTTTTCGAGAAAATCCCATGTACCTTTCTGATTGGATGCTTTATGGGCAATCACTTTTTCAATCAATTCCACAGCAGGGTTGCCTTTATTCTTGTAATGAACTTTTGCAGGCTTGACAACCACTTCTTTCAAAACCTGCGCCACAGGAACGAGTTTTACAATGCGATTGCCGCCCGTCAAACGGTTGTAATCAATCGTATCGGCTCTGAATCCTATTGCTGAAACTCTTATTTGTCCGGGAGATTGAGCGAATTTAAGAAAAAACTTGCCGTTCTCGTCCGTAACCGTTCCTTCTGTTAATTTAAGGGACTGCAACATCGCAAACGGAACCGATTCGCTCGTTTGCGCATTGATTACCTTTCCTTCAAGAATTACCTGCCGTCCCGTTTGAGCGAACGTCGAACAGTAAATTCCTAACATCAAAATAGATACATGCGTAATCCTGTATGTTCTGGCATGAAAAAATGAATGCTTCTTGAAAAACCAATTCATTCAATACAAAAATATTTGTTGTTAGACACTTCACAGCGCTATTGGTTTAATCGAATAGAGATATTTTGGTTTATTTGATTTTAATATTATTTACCATTGGCTTGCTGTTCCTTTCCCAGAAAACCCCGTCGAAATAGCCCTGAATAGTCGTGTCGTTTTCGGCGCTTTCCAACCGTTTTTCCGCCCAGCATGCATATTCGGGATTCACTTCGACGCCGCAGTAATTGCATCCTAATTTTTTAGCAACTACCGAAGTCGTTCCTGAACCAAGAAAAGGATCAAACACAAAACCGCCCGGAGGACAGGAAGCCAAAATCAGCTTGGCAATTAATTTTTCGGGTTTCTGCGTAGGATGGTCGGTATTT
>Ga0123354_10011737_pt1 | contig 13565 bp, 5 predicted proteins | sample TergutLab28metaG_2_FD_97872 | JGI IMG/M metagenome (GOLD analysis project Ga0123354, IMG submission 97872) | Labiotermes labralis P4 segment gut microbial communities from Petit-Saut dam, French Guiana - Lab288 P4 | ecosystem: Host-associated > Arthropoda: Insects > Digestive system > Gut ... | reverse complement strand
TTGCGTATTGGAGGTTGTGATTCGGTCGGTTTTCTCCTGTTTTTTATTGGCTTCCAGATGGAACTGTCTTCTCTTTTGAGGCTGGAGATGTAGGCTTTGAACGTTTCGTTCCGCAATTCTCGGAGTTTGAATTTTAATTTGTTGCTTATTTGGTTGTATTTTCCCTTGTTGTCGGGGGTGTGGGTTCTTTGCCAAGTAGATCTGGCTTTTCTCTTTTCGCCTATTAGCCTCTTTATTACGTAAGGTACGTTGCTAGGTGCCCTTTGGGGTTCGCTAATGGGGGTGGCGTTTTTTACAGCGTTTTGTATCATATTGATTAGGTTGTTGGGTTCCAGTTCTACATGTTCATGGTCTTTGAGTTTTATTGATAATTTCGCATTTTCTTGTATTGTTTGGCGTTAGGTTTCCCAGTTTGTTTTGACTAATGTAAGCGTGGTTTGGGTTGTCATATTTTTATTGAAGTGCTGGTAGTTGCTATTATAGAAGAATGGTCCGAGGTAAGGTCGTAGATGGGCTGTATGTCCATGTATCCTGAACAAATACCATTGGTTACAAAAGTCAAGCAGGTTCGGGGTTTTATTGCCGTCTGTAGGCCAGTATGTTGGCGTTCCTCTTGATAGGTATAAGTAGTTTTGTTGCTGTATGGCCTTTAGTAGTTTTCTGTCTTTTGTAGTTGTTAGTCTGGAGCCCCATACAGTGTGTTTGCTGTTGATTCTTTTATGAGTATTGCTGTGCCTCGTGTGCTGTTCTGTCTGGATGGGTGTTGTGACATAGTTTATAACTTGGTATACGGAAGTAGTTTTTGTATGTGAAATGTGTTTCGCTGATTAGTAGTATGTCTATGTAGTTCTGTTTAAGAAAGATAGTTAAATCTTCTTTGTGGTTTGGTAGACCATTTGCATTCCATTGGGCTATTCTCAGGAACTTGTTTGTGTTAGTCATTCTTGTTGATTAGCTTGGTGAGCATATTCAGTAACATGCAATTTTGTTGGAGCAGTTGGCTGAACAATTCTTTGAATTCTTATATGACTTTAGTCAGAGAGATGGTGATGGCTGTGTCTTCGATCTGGTGTGTGTTGCTTCTGGTCACTTCTGCGTAGCTTCTTGATTGCTGTGGGTTGTCGCTCGGTTGTATGGTGTTGTCATTTGTATTGGTGTGTGTTGGGTGTGTGCGTTGTGCACTGTTTCTGTGTATATAGGATTCTTTAAGTTTGCTGTGGTAGTGTTTACACCCCCTGTAGTTTGCGGTGTGATTTCCTACTCATAGTGCGCATGTTGCTGGTGTGTCTTTACTCTTTGTACATTCTTTTCTGTTGTGACATCAGCCACATTTGACACACGAGAAAGGTCTGTTTCAGTAGGATTTCGTGTGGCCATATTGCTGGCATCTCATGCAATGTATTATATTATTCGTTTTGCTCGGAGTGGTTATATATGTATTATTTTGTTCTGTAGGGCGGTTATTTTATATAATTCTTTGTTGTTTTGTGCTGTTTCCAAGTCAATAAAGAACAAGTTTTAGGTCCGCATTTAAGTGCAGGCAATTTTAGTCGGTCTAAACGTAAGTTATAATTCAGGAGTGTGAAAAAAATCGTGTGGGCGTAGATCAGTGTGTTTCAGCAGAGAGGTGGAGACGCCATTATCCAGTATTCGTCATCTACTGCCTAGCATCTGCTAATCAAGTGACTGATATAGGACTGATGGAATGTTTGTAATACTCGCGCAGAATGTTGCCATTGGCAATTATGGGGACGTTGTGGATCTAATCCAGCTATTTACAGTTCTTTATAATTATTGACACATGCGGTTTCGAAAGCGGAGTGTGTACATACAGAGGTTTCCTACGAAGAAACGCCGTGTTCTTTGGTAGAAGTTGATCGGTAATTGTCCTGACATCGGAAGCAGGAAGATTCTCGGAAATGAATAACACTTGTTTATATGCATAAATCACAACCCCCGATGTAATATTCACCAAATGTTACTAAAATTTCGAAGTCACAATTCATACACTTGCCTTGATAATTTGTGGCCAAATGGATGAGAATAGAGTATAAGAAGGCAGCATCAAACTTCCCCTTACCTGTCAATATCACAGTGCACAACAACGAACCGCTGAACAGCAACACCACCAGTTGTACATTTATACTGCATTGTGTTGTGTATTACGTGAAGACCACTACACTCCCATGTGACTGTTATTGAGTAGGGTAACTGTGACGCAGTTGCTTCCTACAGATAATGCATATTTCAAAACAAAAATATGTTCTAAGCATAGATTAGATAACACATGCAAAACTTAATTGATAACAGCAAATTATTTCACCTTAAAGTTTAAACAGAAATAATAATTTTTGCAAATTACGTATATGTGAATTGCTGTCTGCACCCTAATTTATATTTGAAATTTTAAATGGAAAATGTAACCTGTACTTGTAAATCGGGTGTGTATGTTGTCTGTTAGAAGTAATGGAGAGGAAAAGGAAAGATGAGAGAGAAATCTGAAGTACAAAGTTAAAAATTCAAATGAAGTTACTTTTTCATAAAAAACCATTTATCTCCTTTATTTTGTCATTAAGCTTGTGTTTGCAATATATAAGAACACCTCTCTACTGGGGGTATTTGAAGGTAACACGGAATGTAAGACAGTGCGTAAATAGCGGAAAACAATATTTGTGATCTTTAAGAAACACCTTTGATGTTCCCATTGGCCTCTCGGTATAAGTCGTGGGTCTGCGGCCATTCTCGTAATGGGATTTTGGCTTCGAATACCGCCAGTAGCGTGAACGCTTTTCTGTTGTGAGTGTTATGGGTTGTCAGTTAGCTGTCTCTACAACGGTCTGAACTCTAGTCCAGATGAGTCCTAATGAATGTGGTGGATATGAATTTAATCATGAATCCTCGATAACGAGTAACACATTGACCTTGGGGGATCTTGCTTCATAGGAAAGAAAACAAACATAATTAAAGAACCTTCTGTGAAGGATTGATGAATACAGGGTTATCGAATCAATAACTTTAAAAAATTATTGGACTTCTGAATTCAGTTAAAACTTCTACGCATTTTGAAGGAATGCGTGTGTCATTCCCTGCATTTTAGGCACTGTGTCCTAATAACATAAGAGTGACAGTGTTTTTGAGTCATATTGTAGCACAGATGAGCGTAGCTCCTTTTAGACTTTACATGAAAGCCTTTATATGTGAAAATATGGGGTACGGGTAAATTGGACTTTTGAATGAAAATCGACCATAATTTAATAGACAATGTTAGAACCGTAAAAAGGAACTGAAAGCATTAATTTGTTCCATGGCGAAGGATATTTTCTAACACGTGTTGTTTCCCAACTACTCAATAAATCCGAAATTCTGATGATTTTTGCCTTCATTACATGACCCTAATCATGCTGAGGCGCTGTAACTTTATATTTTATATTATCCTTTTAACCTGACCGTCCAAACTTTATAATTAACCACTTTTTATTGTGCTTTATTGTCATATTTTGCTTCTTTGATTTATTGCATCAATTACATGACAGAAAATGTTATTTGCTACGAATTTCACAATTAATTTTCCGAACTACAAATATTTCATTCAAATAAAATTATTTAATTACAAATTTAACATTACTCACAATTATTTATTTCCAAACAAATATTTGATAACGTAGGCTGTAACGCAGTATAACAGAATATCAGTCCGAATATCTATAGTGTAAAACTCAACAGATAAAGTCTGAAATTCTTTTCTATTAAACGTGGTATAATACCTTGATCGTAAGCGGAAAAAGAACTGTAAATATCTTCGTTTCGTCCATCTCAAAACCCCCCTTCCGTTTCAACCATTCCTTCGTCACCCGCAATTCCTAACGTAATTGAGTTTTGCGTAACCAAGTGTCTCATGGAAATGGTACTGAAAAAATATCGCACCAGAAACAAAGAATGCGAACAATTTTTAAAACCGTTAGTTTATCACCTACGGCAAAGAATTTGATACTTTGATGAATGCAATGCGTAAGAGGCACAGTCCTTAGCAGTGGCTATAATTCGTTGATGCTTCGAAGACTATCAAATGCTGAATTCGAATAAACAAATTCTCTGTGCAACACAACTCTGTGGATTGAAACTCATTCCGAAGCCTGAGAAGTGAAACGCAATTTTGGGCTCAATATGGGGCATTTCAAAAGAAAATTTTGTTACATATTTTTCTGTTTATTGTAGCTTGTCACCACATTTTCGATGATAAGATACTCTTCTTACTGGCTGTAGGTACATTCAGCCTAATACAGAAATAGGCAATGTGGGTTATCTGTCAATGTTTAAATCAGTCGGATCATGAAGCTGAGAAAATCTTCTGTGGTGTTAAGAATATGTGAAGCTTCCCTACACGTTCCATAGCATCGAGAGAAAATAATTAAATCTCTGATGCAGGCCTCAATAACGGAGGCTCGAGACGAGTAGAATTGAAATGCCTGTCCTTATCTAGGACACATGTAATCTAAAGGTAAAAATTAACATCCCTCCAACTAGAGAAGTGTTAGTGTAATTTAAAAAGCAACATGATTGTGTAATTGCGTCTGCCTAATTGTGTGTCCATTTTTGTCTCTGTATGTAAATGTTTGTTTATGTGTGTCTAAGAGTGTGTGTCTATTTGTGTGATTCTAATTTTGTGTATCTAATTGTAAGTTGTTATTTGTGTGTGCCTAATTTTAGCATCAATTTTTATGAGTCCATATAGACATATAGAACAGAATGATAGGCTACAGATGACAATAAATTATTGCCCATACGATTTGCATGCCGGAAAATTACGTCTAGAATCAAAAAACTAAATAATTATTTCTTTTCCAAGATAAATATTTTGTGCGAATGGTTCTCATTATTATTTTTATGTACATCGATTGTCTTGTTAGAATTTTCCTATCGAAAAATATTCTGCTGAATAATTATAACGTTCCGCTTGTAAGGAACGGCTGTGCAATATGGTGGGAAATCGAGTAATAGAATATTTTTGGACCATTATGCGTCAATCAGTCATCATAATGCATTTTACGAGGCATACAAATCTGTAGGGAATATTAAAATAAAATTTAACACTTCAGTCAATACAATTCAACAAATGGCACCGTACACTGCCACATAATTCGATTCCTAAGGAATCAACATCATTCAATTCGTAAAAACTTTAAAAACCCTCACTTAATAAAGGGTAAAAAAAAAGTAAAGAAATCTTGGTTTTCTTATGTTTTATTAAGAATTACCTAATGACGATTTCTTACGAATCGAAACATGTAATAACGCCGGTTGCAATTCATGAAATTGAGTTCTGTTTGACCGAAATTTTCGGAAGTGTGTCATCCCCGTTGTGTTTACGAAAACTGGAAAGGATATTTACACGAACACAACTATGTCAAATAAGGTATTTTAATGACAATAATAGACAAATCATTAATATATCTTAATTGACATAGTTGTGTTTGAAAACTAATCCTTTCCAGACCGAACTGATTTTAGTGGTTTATATTGGCGTTACTTTTGGCGGTAACACAGAGAAATTTGCAAAGCTACTGTAAGTCTCGACATGTATCTTGCCACAGCATGGTTATGATGTGTGCTTGAGAGGATTGGTCTTATGTAGCGAGAAATGTATAGGGTTTGTACACTAAGCCTATTTACAGTAAGATATTCCTTATTCGGAAATGCGTCATTAATTTAGAAATCACTGCATGCTGATAATTTTCTCAGAAAAATTCTAAGCTAGGTGGAGGACGCAATAATCGCTCTTCGTACTAATTCAACGCTCAATAATATAATTGCTCAAGTGATCTTCTATGCTGCAAGTCGATATGATGAGCAGCCTTAAAACGGTATTAAATTATTCAAAATAAATTGAATGTTTTGGGGTCGCAATTTTTAATTTTTTATTATATACACACATTTGCATATTCTTGTATCTGCCTACTGCTTAGTTTCCATATATCAGGAATTTGCAACCTGAGATTTTGATAATTACAGATACTTATCTCTTGAATCTGGTTATTTCCCCCTTAGCATTAAACACGTACTGTCTCTTAAGCCTTACTTATTTTTAAGAAGTTAACATGAATTTTTTTATAGACAGTAGAATGTAGAATTTCTGTTCCGATTTGACCGCATAAGAAAAACCAGAATCTTCTGTGAAGAAAGGGAAATTAATCGCTTTGCCGGGGTGCATTATCCAGTTCGTGGCGTTAATCACCCACAAATATCATTTAGGAGATTAATGAAAGTACATAGTTAAAATTTTACGCCACTTCTGGTACTTCACGGCCACTTATAGTATGAAGTTTAGTTAAATAATTGTGCAGCGCTTTATTGAATTATGCAAGTAATTAATTGTTTTACTTAAATTTGTAAATAATCTGATTATACAAATTATTGTCCTCAATTCTGTAAGCTTATTGACTGCATAGCAAATTAATCTCAAAGCGGTACCAATTTGAATCTGAAGCCCAAATAATTTACATTTCAACAATTACGTGCACAAATTCCCAGAATAAACAACAAAGCCAAAGGAATCTCAAACTACAAATAGCTTTGTGTCAAGATGTGGAGATAAACAAACGTGTTACTGAATATAAAAAGGGAATTCGGTGATTTAAAGAGACCATCAAATCTGCTAGGCACTTGCCCTGGAATGAGCAGTAAAGTCGCAGGGTTAGTCTGGATTACGCTGCTTGATAGTATTATAAACTAATTCAAAGTTTCCTTACACTTTCAGTCTAAAACCACAGAGTCACAAAACTTGTATATAAGGATAGATTCCAAAAATCCCCGGTCCTTAAATTTAGGTAATATTAGTCAAACTTAACTTAAGCTACAATACAGGATTGCGCGCAAAATCGTGTGGGCGTAGATCAGTGTGTTTTTGCAGAGAGGTGGAGGCGCCACTATCTGGTTTTCGTCAGCTACTGCCTAGTAGGTGATAATAAAGTGACTGAAGTTGGACTGAGACTCGCTCTGACGATTGTCATTTTACAATGATGGGGAATTTGGGGATCTTATACTCTTATACACTGGTTCAATCATTATTGATCCATGCGGTATCGAAAGCGGTGTATTTGAAGACTGATATATGGATACCAGGTATTACTTCACCTTAAAATGTAAGCAGAAGTAGTAATTGTTTGCAAATTAAATATATGTCAATGGCCGTCTCCAACCAAAAATGTATTTGAAACTTTTATATGAAAAAGTAATCGGTACATGTAAATTGAGTGTGAATGTTGCCTGTTAGAAGAAACCAGTTGGATAACAAATGTTATTATTTATGAAAGAGACGACAAAATTGCCTTTTATAACACAGCAAGGACAAGGAAAGACGACAGAAAAATCTGACGTGGATGGTTCAAAATTCAAAGAAGTTAATTTTTCATGTAAAAATTTTATTTTTTTATTTTTCATCACACTTGTGTTTAAAATATATCAGAACACCTCTCTACTGACGGTATTTAAACGTAACACGGAATGTAGGACAGTACGTATTTAGCGGAAACCAATATTTTTCATCTTTAACAAACAACATTTCTGATTCCAGTGGTCTCTCGTTCTAATGCGTTGGGCTGCGGTCATTAGATTATTGGGATTGTGGGTACGAATACCGTCAGTAGGCTGGACGTTTTTCTCTTGTGAGTGTTGTGATTTAACAGTTAGCTGTCTACAACGGGTTGATCACTAGTACATAGTAGTCCTAACGAATGTGGTGACTGAATGTAAGCATGAATCCTCGAAAATGAGGAGCACATGACCATCGGGATTCTTGCGTCATAGTAAAGAAAACAAGCAAAATTAGGGAAACAAAACATTCTGGGAAGTAGTTTCCATGGATGTTGAGCATTGTGTCCTAATAATATAAAAGTGACAGTATTTTGGTTTCACGTTGTATTACAGACGGGCGCACCTACTTATATATTTCATGTGAAAGCTGTTATATGAGAAAATATAGGGTACGGGGAAATTGGTCTTTTGAATGAAAATCGAAATTATTTTAATTTACACGGTTACAACCAGAAGAAAGAATTCAAACCATTAATTTGTCCTTTCGGAAATTATTTTTTAAAACTCTTGTTAATTCCCAACTACCCAATAAATCGCCGCTTTTTTAAGAACATCTGATGTTTATTGCCTTCATTACATGACCCGAATAATGCTAAGACGCTGTAACTTTATGATTTATAATACCATTCTAGCATGCTCGTCCAAAAGTTAATATTAACCATTTTAATTTGCTTTCCTGCCATATTTTGTTTCCTTGTTTTTTCGCCTCAATTATGTGGGAGAAAATTCAATTTTAACGAATTTTACAATTAATTATCTGAACTACAAATATTTTATTGAACCAAAATTATTTATTTACAAATTTAATATTACTAACAATTATTCAGTTTCAAACAAGTGTTGCACAAAAGCGCTCTTATTGTAGATGGTGTCCCCAAATTCTTTCATGAGAAGTGTGCCGTGATATTTGCATCTGGCATTGTACTTTCATAGATTGTGAAGTATATTTATCAAAATGTCCCAGAAGTGCGTAAATAACGCGGATAAATTCTGCTATGTTTGCGAAGAAGTGACATTTGCCTCAAGGAATTGTTCCACTACTCCAAAAACAAAAAGCCTTAATTCTCGTATTCCGACTGTAAGTTAAGAAACCAGGAAATTTAATGATCACCACTCGTGTGATAAATACGCGTTCATTCAAACTCAATGTGTGGGTGAATGGAAATGGATGTTCTATAACGTTTGGAGTGCCCAAGATTTGTAGGGTGCCTAGCAATCAAGGTACTGACTTATTTCATTATGGTGCTCCCTATTCAAAATCTTATGTCCATGAAGAAAACATCAACACTTGTGTATCCGAATATATCATTGGCGAAACTGCCGTTGTCTCATGGCGATGTACTTCCATTTCCTGAACCTCCAGACAGTTTTCCTCTGTACTCTGACGACGAAGACAGTGTTTCTTCAAACAGCGAAGAACAGCAGCCATCAGCTTCAAGAGATACAGACTACGTGCAAAGCACAGACTCGTCCAAGCATAAGATCACAGAATGCATGCTCAATGACTTGAACAGAAGGTTTGAAATTCCAGAATATAAAGCCGAAATTTTGGCATCAAGATTAAAAGAGTGGAATTTACTGCACCAATCGGTGAAGTGAAAACATTTCACTCCAGATACCAAGAATTCAAGCAATGTTTAAATCGTAGGTTTAGCAACTACTGCAAAGACAGGATGGTCTGATGAATGAAATGTAATGAGCACGCTCTTAGAAGTGGTGATTCTTCATTGGTGCTTCAAAGACAATTCTTAAAGCAGTCCTCTTACACAATGGAAATAAGCTGAATTCCATTCCTGTTGAATATTCTCTTAACACAAAAGAAACTTATACAACTATGAGCAACATCCTGCTTGAAGTAGCGCACATAAAGTACCAGTGGCAGTTTTGTGGTGATTTAAATTTGACGGTCGTTTAATTAGGACTGCAAGCCGGTTAAACCAAATATGCTTATTTCCTGTGTGTGTTGGATAGCCGTCTCAGAGATACCCACTATTCTAGGAAACATTGACCCCACAGAAAATCCTTAACACCTGGAGTACAAAATGTTATACACAACTCTTTGATAAAGTCAAGCAAAGTTTTGTATCACCCATTTAATATTTAATTGGGGCTTATGGAGAATTTTGTAAAGGTTTTGTTTGAGAAGGGACCTGCATTCACGTACTTACGTAGGAAAGTCCTACCAGTATCACTTAGGAGAAGGTAAAAGCAGATGTGTTTTTGATCCTCAAATCTGACAAGTTTTAGTGTCCAGCTGTTTGAAGCAGTGATAAGTGACTAGGAGAAAGCACCATGACGTACTATTGAAAATTTTTCGAATTCTTTCCTGGGAAATTTCAAAGTTGCAAATATGTCGCTGAAAATGGAATTTTATTTTCACGCTTGGAATTCTTTCCATAAAATTGTGTTGCCTTTGGCGACAAATATTGGTAGCATTTCCATCAAGATATTTCGAGATATAGCACAGGTACAAAGGTAAATGGAGCACTGCCTTTTTAGGTGATTATCGCTGGATGATGAAAACAGGAGATACAGACACAAAACAGCATTGACAGAACAAAAGGACACGTCGTTAAGGTCAGTAATTTTTTATTCTTATTTACTGTACACATAATTTTTAGAGAGCTATTATCTCGGAAAGCAAAAGCTAACCAATGAATATTTTAATTTATTTGCGTCACCTTCGGCCCAAAAAAAACATAAAGGTTGCTTATCCATTTAAACATAACATAAATCATAAAAGTGATGAAAAGTTTAATCCTAATTTTTGGAGGGCTGAATGGATAATAAATTCCAGATAATTTGCAGATCTTCATACAGGTTTTAGACAGAAAAGGACGTGCCAGTAGTTTGTGTAAGCAGTCGCACGAATAATACGGCATTAATAACGTTCCGGCAAATGCCGGAATTGTGTAGTTCAGTCATGTTCCATTCGGACATGTTCCATTCAGCCATGTTCAATTCTGTGATGTCGAGGCAGCCATATATTTTATTTCCTTCAGTGCACATAACCCTCAGACACAGAATATTTTACAATGTGAAATGTTACAAACTGACAGCAACGTTACGTTGTACTAAAAAAGACGCGGCTTTTTTCTAAATTCTGGAAGTAACTGAAAGCTTCTTCATTTACCTGTTAAAAATAAAGTTAGTGACCCTGTGAAAACTAGCGCAATATTAGCGTCATCTCACAAGCAATATATTTGGCTAATTGCGTCTGCGTAATTGTGTTTCCAATTTTGTGTATATATGTATAAATATGTGTGTGTATGTCTAATTAATTTTGTCTCTGTGTGTGTGTGTGTGTGTGTGTGTGTGTGTGTAAGTTTGTGTGTCTAAATGTATGCGCTGGTTTGTGTGTGACTAATTTTATGTGTCCAATTTGTGTGTCTAATTTTGTGTGCCTAAATATATGGGTATATATATATATATATATGCGTGGCTGACTCTGTTTCAAATTGTGTGTGTCTAAAAATGTGTTTCTAACTGAGTGTATTTTATTGTGTGAGTGCACTTGTGTGTGTAATTGTGTTTAAGTGTGCGATGCAGAAACTCAACAAATAGAATGCATATGTCGGATATAAGCTGAGGAGCTATATGATAATTCAAACATATTTTAGTAATTTTGTTAGAAATTTTACATTTTAATACAGAAGTAAATTAATTATTCAATAAATTGATTAATTATTTTTTCTTCTAATTCGTTTTGAGTTCTTTCTAATTTACCATAACCTTCTGTGTACTGAAAATTTACAAAAATGAAGAGCAATTGTCATAATATGATACGTGCCTTTAGATTTGTGAATACTAGATAGTCACGTCCCTGAAATAAATTTTTACAGAATATAAATTTTTGTGTAATTAATGAGTAATTTCACTATAAACTGTGGGTTCTTTTTCTTCGTCCATTACTTTCAGTTCAGCATATTTTTTACGGGTATTTTGGGAACTTGTGAAGTGTGGACAATAGACATGTTAGGTCCTGAAGTTTCAGATACTCAATTTGGGGAATATGTATAAATACAATCTTGTGGGATGTGTCGTAGCTCACGTTTGTGGGTAGGCAGACCAGCCTTTAGGAAGATGATGCAGCCATTATTTCAGGTTGCATTAATCACTTGGATATGAATTTCAACAACAAATTTTCGGAAAAAATCATTAAAAAACTTAGCAATAAATTCTGCTGTGAAATAAAGTTTTATTTGGTGTAAAACAGTGAAACATTTCAGCAAAACTATAATATTTCTTTTTTTTTTGTGTGGTACATGTCACGAACAAAATTTAAATCTGTATATAAATAAGTGAAATGCATATAAGTATTAATTAAAGTGTGTTTCATTAAGGATAATTTTCATTTTTGTAACATGTATAAAACAAAAATTATGTAATTTTATATTAATGCAGTGTATGTAATATATATTTAATAATAAATAGAATATAAATTAATCATTGCAATAATATTGCTACGACATTCTTAACTACACATATATGCCCCTTTCTATTTTAAAATATTTTAAACAATGAAGAAGTCATAATTTAGGTCGAAACATGCCGTTCAATCGAACAGATTGACCCTATCGTCCCTTAAAAATGCAATTTCATTCAGAATGATATTAATTTCATTATTTCGTATAACTGACACCAAAAGACTATCACACTTAAATTCCTGGAAAGCTGTTACAAGGGAAACAAACATGGAACACGACCTGTTTCCAACAGATTGATTCAAGTTAAAATTTGTGAACCAAAAACACATTTGATAAACAATTTTCTTTGCATTTAGGAGCGTCGTTAAGTACTCTTCAGGGAAATAAGCTCAAATATTACACAAATTCCAAAGATACACATTTATATTGGGAAACATGTGTTGACAAATTCTCAACTCATTAGTACGTGGAAATTTAGTTCATGTGCAGGGTGCTCACTAAGTGCATAAATCTGTGTGATATCAGGAAGAACATCAGTAACACAATGAAACCAACAATCAACATCTTCATAAACATCAGTAAATTTTAAATTCCAAACTAAGAAAGGGAAGATTTCTGGAGAGTTCCGCAGAAGAAATGTGCGAACAGATACACTTAACGAATTGAAAACAAATTATGAAAATTCATCCAATTCATAAACACGTGGAAAACACGGGACAGTTTTAAACGTTATTCGCCAGGAAGCCTACATATTGAATCTTTTCTCGCTTTGTCGAATTATACAAATTTCTAATTCGAACACGACTAAACCCGATCAAATGAATTTCAAATCAGTACATAATTAATCCCTACTCCCTATTTAGATGAATATTCAACATTCAAAATTTATGACGGTAAAAATTAAAACCGAGAACACCTTGTAATAACGAAATTAATTTCTTCATTATTTCTCTGATTTGTCAATTGAGCTAGAGATGAAATTTCCAGCACTTTCATTCCTATCGATTATAGTCATAGATTGTTAAATATTCAGCACCTGGCAAGTGAACCGTCTGGCGATTTGTAGATGAGCAAGTACTTTGTAAAATCCACCATAATAAAAAATTACGTACCAAAATACCTAATATCAAATTCACAATCTTTTGTTTAATACGCAATTGTACAACAACTCGAAAATGAAGCAGAGTGCACTGAGACACAAGCCAATCAAAAGGAGGTAGAATGCAGGTTGCAAGTGATACAGTTTGAAGCTGTAATATTCATTAAGCGGGTGAACGATACCTATTTTCTTAGTAATTAATTTATACTTCTCGAAGTTTAAGGAAATCCAGTAATTGTATAGACCTGCTTGAACAACACGACCAATAATTTCATTAACTCGCCTAATCAGTGGGTCTCCGTGAAGCATTACCATGTTTAGACAGTTGAAGTAAACAACCCCGTCGTCTAACATGCACACCAAGGGTTCGGAATTCTCACCAACAAAATAACCACGAGCGTAATGTTGTTCAGCCATCTTATCAGCTATCAAAATTGAAACATTCTTAT
>Ga0123354_10011736_pt1 | contig 13566 bp, 22 predicted proteins | sample TergutLab28metaG_2_FD_97872 | JGI IMG/M metagenome (GOLD analysis project Ga0123354, IMG submission 97872) | Labiotermes labralis P4 segment gut microbial communities from Petit-Saut dam, French Guiana - Lab288 P4 | ecosystem: Host-associated > Arthropoda: Insects > Digestive system > Gut ... | reverse complement strand
TTTACTGCATTTATTGACGTATCTATAGGTGTGCAATGAGTAATAGGCGATGCTTCTGTTAATCCATACCCTTCTACAAGAAAAACCCCTGCCTGTATGAACCGTTTCTGAACCTGAGAAGATAAAGAAGACGCACCTGAGATACACACTCTAACTGATGATAAATCACACTTTTCAAACTCTGAACTTGAAAGCAGCATTGTATACATAGTTGGTGAACCACAAAAAACCGTTACCCTCTGTTGCGAGATAGCCTGTAAACTTTGAATCGGATCAAATTTGGGTAACAACACCATTTCTGCACCTAAACTAACTGGCGTTATCATGCTAGCCATCATGCCATACACATGAAAAAACGGCAACACAGACAAAAAAACATCCCTTGAATTGCCCTTTAACCATGAAGCAAAAGCCAACGCGTTTGAAACAAGATTAACATGAGTCAACATAACACCCTTCGGAGTGCCCGTGGTACCACCCGTATATTGAAGAACAGCTAATCTTCCTCTAACTTTAACAACAAATCTAACGGCTTACCCTCATCCTCTTTCTTACTTAAATTACCAAAATTTAGCACATCTAAACTCGTTTTATTTGCAGTCCTTTTCGAGTAACTATCCGTCACAACTATAACATTTTTTAACAGAGTTTGATCCTTAATTTTCTCAACAATCGGACATAGAACATCTAAAACAACAATAGTCCGTGCCCCTGAATCACAAAGTTGACATTTCAACTCCTCTTCTCTATACAAAGGATTAACAGCTGTAACCACCGCATCCGCCTTAAGCACCCCAAAATAAGCAATCACAAACTGTGGACTATTTCGCAAAAAAAGCGCTACCCGATCACCCTTAACAACACCTAAATCTATAAGAGCACACGCGAATCTACTGGAGAACTCATCTAACTCTTTATACGTAAATTTTTGACTACCATAAGTAATTACTGTCTTTTTTGGCTGATCCTCTGCTACTTGACTTAAAATTGCCACAAGCCGCCCATGCGAACTGTTTAAACATTTACCTTCTAACGACAATGCCAACCCCTAAAAACACTTTTTACTCACTAACACAATTAACGCGAAGAGAACACATTTAATTTCTCTCAAAGCAGCGTAAATGGTCACAAAATAACCCATATAACCACCCTAACTTTATACCTCTTACTTACTACAGTCGTACTCTGCAACTCAAACACCAGCCACACACGATTTTAACCCTAACCCTTCACACTCACGCTTAGACATTACAATTTGACCTTTAGAACCGCCAATATTTCTCATGAGCATTTGCTTAACCAAATAAACAATAAATTCAACATATATTTATACTCTCCAAATAGTGTTTTACCTTTTAGTTTTTAAGGTTATATAACTGTAGAGTGCAAGCTCTTATTGGCTAAGTTTTTAGTTTGTACCTCTGTTTAGTGTTACTATCTAACGGTGATGTGTGTTTGTATTCTGTTTGTAAATATACAACTTTAGAGGTTGGGTCTATAGGGTTTATGTATGAGAGTTTGTTCCTTATTGTGGTTAAATTGTAGAAGGAATAGAAAAATGAGAACGTTTGGTACACAAGCTATAGGGATACGTGCGCCTATTATACATGAAGGCGATGACTTGCCTGAAGTGGTTGTTAATTCTGTAATTGATTATTCTAAGGAAACAGGTGTTGCTATATGTGATCATGACATAATTGGGGTAACAGAGGCTATTGTCGCGCGAGCGCAGGGTAATTATGCAACGATTGCACAAATTGCTGCTGATGTCAAAAACAAGTTTCCCTCTGGTCCTATTGGTGTTGTCTTTCCAATTTTAAGTCGTAATAGATTTTCCATATTACTAAAAGGCATAGCTGCTGCAGGTAATCAGCTGTATATCCAGCTTAGCTATCCTACAGATGAGGTAGGTAATAATATTATAAATACTGAGCAACTATATGAATCTGGAATTAACCCGTATACGGATGTTTTTAGTGAACAAGACTTCCGCAAACACTTCCCAGATCTTAAACATAGATTTACAGGGGTGGATTATCTTGAACTTTATCGTAACTTGGGTAATCAGGCTCAAATTATTTTAGCAAATGACCCTTGTGAAATACTAAAATATACACAAAACGTTATCGTTGCGGATATACATACTCGTGCTCAAACAAAACGCCGACTACTTGCAGGTGGAGCTGAATTCGTTTTTGGTCTTGATGATATTCTCACAGAAAGTGTTGATAAAAGCGGTTATAACAAAAAATACGGGCTTTTAGGATCAAATAAGGCAAATGAAGATCGAATAAAGCTTTTTCCTCATTTATGTGATGAGTTTGTAGCGAAAGTTCAAAAACTAATGTTCGAAAAAACCGGCGCAAAAATTGAGGTGCTTGTATATGGTGACGGTGCTTTTAGAGACCCTGTCGATAAAATTTGGGAACTTGCAGATCCTGTGGTGTCTCCTGCTTTTACAGATGGATTACTGGGGTTGCCAAATGAACTTAAGCTAAAGTATATAGCTGACAACGAGTTTGCTGACAAACGAGGAAATGAAGCTAAAGAGGCTATTATTGAACGCATACGTCATAAACAACAAAACTTGAAAGGACAAGAAGACGCTGAGGGAACAACACCAAGACGTCTGGTTGATTTAATTGGCAGTCTATGTGATCTTATGAGTGGTAGTGGCGATAAAGGAACACCTATTATAATGATTAAAGGCTACTTCGATAACTATGCAGACCAATAACTACTTGTCTGCTAACCATTTTTTGTTTTTCGATAAATATTTAAAACCTTATAAAACAAATAAACAAATTGGTGCCGGGGACGGGATTCGAGCCCGCGACTTCTGGCAAAGAGCGTTTAGCCCCTTTTGTCTCCAGATTATGAGTCTGGCGCCCTAGCCAGGCTAGGCTACCCCGGCAACACGTGCCTAACCGTATTTACGGATGCATGTAGTCTGTATTCAGTCATTTAAACCTTAGTTTTTCCTAAAAGAAAATGTCTAAATTATTTTCGAAGTTTTTCTATTTTATTTTCAGTGGCAATATAGACAAGGTCTGTTAAACCTACAAAAAAGCCGGTCTCAACAACCCCTGGAATACTTTTCACTTTAACAGATAACTCTTGAGGATTGTGAATTAATCCAAAATTTACGTCAATTATAATGTTCCCATTATCCGTAACTATGGGACCTAGCTTACCTTTACCCTCTCTAACACTTGATGTTCCCCCCAAGGCTGCAATTTTATTTCTCACAAGCGAGAGCGCAAATGGTAAAACTTCAATTGGAACAGCCTGATTATTTTCACCTAAAACTTTAACACGCTTACTTTCATCAACAATTATAATATTATATTTGCTCGCCGCGGCAACAATTTTTTCTCTTAATAAAGCCGCTCCCATACCTTTTATAAGATAAAGCTCAGGCGTAACTTGATCTGCACCATCAATAGTTACATCAATAATTGGATGCTCATCAAGAGATGTAACCAAAATACCATGTTGAACTGCAAGCTGAAACGCCTGATAAGAAGAGGGAATGCCCATAATTTTTAACTTTTCAGCCTTTACACGCTTACCCAATGCCTCTATAGCAAAAGCAACCGTGGTCCCGCTACCTAAACCAACAACAAAATTATCCTCAACATGCTTAACCGCTTCAAGAGCAGCATTCCTTTTTGCTTCTTGAATTAACTCTACACTAGTTTTCAATTTCCATCTGCTCCAATTTATCTAAAACCTTCGCAACTTCACTTGTAATAGAGTCTATACGCTTTTCAGCCTCACTTTTAGCATTCGACTTTTCCACTGACGGCTTACGCTTCTTTTTAACCCTCTCATCCCCACCACCACTGCTATTACTACCACTACTGCTGCTTCTGTTTGTTGACGCCGTAGTTGTTTCCTCTTCTTCCTCTTCTTCTTCGCTTTGTTCCATTTGTGTTGGTATGTGTGTTGGCATTTTAACTGGGATTTCTCTTATTGGTTTAATGTCTATTCTTCCACGTAACTCTTCAACTTTACTTGTTAACTCACCGAAGCGTTCACTAAAAAGCTGCATTAAATCCTCCTGCATACCCTCTAGTTCATGTAACGCAACTATTGTTTCATCTTTAGCTATGGACTCTTTGATAACATTCATACGATTCTTATAAGTCACTGCAAGCTTATCGCGCTCAGACTCTGTAATTTTACCCTCCGCCTGAGCCTCATAAAGCCGCCTTATAGAATCTCCTAAAATTTCCCGTTCTAAATCTAAAATGCGCAATTCATCTTTAGCATTTGATGCTGTAGATGTCTGTACACTTTTTGACATTATAAATGGTAAGTTGACTTTTTCTAATTCTAATGTGTTTTTTGTATCTTTACCTTTATTTTTCTCATCTGGAGTACGTGTCTTTTTTTTACCTTTAAGACGCATGCCAAAAAACATTAACATAGATATAGTTACAGCCAGCGTTACAACTAAAATAATTATTATGATGCTTGTGGTGGGGTCATCAAATAAAGCCATGCTGTAATATCCTCCTTAATATGGTGGTAACTGATATATAAATAAATTAATGTAATTAACTCTCTAAACTGGGCCTTCTTTATAAAGAAGCTGCCTTTACACTACATCATATGTATAATGCCCTGGTTTTTTGCTTTTTTTCCTGTTCGTGTTGGGTTGAATTTGGAAAAACTTATATGATTAGTTGTACTCAAAAGAGTTGACACACCTCACGCGTTCGAATTGATCCACTCGCAGGGATACATAGGTCTATAAAAAACTAAAATCTTAGTTGTAATACGGAAAGCCATATAAATCGCTTCTACGTGTTTGTTTGCGCATCGGAGATATAGAAAATGCCAAAATGGGGATACTCCATCATTCAAGAAACTTTGGATCCAGAAAAAACAGCGAAAGCCAGCGGAAGAGAACTTAAAGTATCTCATAAAGCGGCAAGAGAAGTCTGCCGCGCCGTTAGAGGTATGATGCTCAGCACAGCAAAAGAATATCTGCGCGACGTCATAGCTATGAAGAAAGCTGTCCCCTATGCAAGATACAAAAAGAAACTCGGCCACAGACGTGGTTTAGTTCGTACTTTTGCAGGAAGATATCCAATAAAAACATCTGAACAAATCCTTCGTGTTATCGAAGCGGCAGAATCAAACGCTGAAAATAAAGGTTTAGATATTGATCGCCTAAGAATTATTCACGCTGCTGCATATCCAGGTATGAAAATTAAACGTTTCACTCCACGAGCACAAGGTAGAGCATCACCAAAATACAATACCACAACACACGTTGAAATTGTCTTAGACGAGAAACCGGGAGAATAGGCATGTCCATAGTTAAACGTTTTATAACAGAATCAATGAAAAGAAACGAAATAGATGAGTTCTTACAAAAAAAGCTTGAACGCGCCGGATACGGCGGAGTCAACATCTCCAAAACCCCCTTGGGAACACACGTTGTAATATACGTTATGAGACCAGGATTAGTTATAGGTAGAGGCGGAGAAACCATAAAAGAACTCGCAGCTTCATTAGAAGAAAACTTTAAACTTTCAAACCCACAAATTAGTGTTTCCGAAATTGAAATTCCAGAATACAACGCACTAGTCGTCGCAAACCGTGTCGCATCTGCTTTACAGAGAGGTGTCCACTTTAGACGTGCAGGTTTTTGGGCGCTTAACCAAGTCATGGAAGCAGGCGCATTAGGCTGCGAAATCGTCATCAGCGGCAAACTCCGCACAGAACGCGCAAGATTCGAAAAATTCCGTGCAGGATACTTCCCAAGATGTGGCGAACCAGCACTACAATTCACAAAAAAAGCCGAAGCACATGTCCAACTTAAACCAGGCATGCTCGGCGTTCGCGTCAAAATAATGCCTCCAGACGCACAATTCCCAGACAAAATCAAAATAGCCAAAGACCTACCCATAATAGATGACGAACCAGAAATAATCACAACACCACCAGTCGAAATCAAAGCACCAAAACCAATACCTGCCCCCGAGCCAACACCAGAACCTATACCTGACGAAACAGTAATAGCTGAAGAAGTGACAGACGAATCTCCCGCAGCACCAGAGGTTAACACAGCAGAAGAAGCCGCCGTTGAAGAAAAGACTGAGGAGGCCAAAGAATAATGGCTATATTAAGACTACAAGAAATTATTAACATGTCCAGTGAAGATAGGACAAAAAAACTATTAGAATTACGCGCTGAACTTACACGCATGAAAACCATGATCCGTGCAGGCGGTGCGGTAGAAAATTCAACTCGCGTAAGAGAATTACGCAAAACTATCGCTCAAATTCTCACAATTGAGAATGAAGTGAAACTTAACCTTAGGACTTCAGCTAAAAAAGAAAAAGCAGTTGTTGATAAAAAGTCCAAGGTGAATGAATCTAAGGAGAAACAAAATTAATGAAAGTTACCCCAGACATCATCCGATACGAGTTTATCGGCACGGCAGCTCAAGTCGCCCATAGCAACCATTCTGGTTATATTGGATTAAGCGGCAGAGTTATCGGGGAAACAAAAAACACTTTCACTTTAAATAGTGGAAACAAAACTAAAAGCGTAATCAAAGACTCTGCTGTTTTTAACTTCACATTCAATGATGATACAACCGTTGAAATTGACGGTAAACTTTTGATTGGAAGACCAGAGGATAGACTAAAAAAAAGCATTAAGAGGTTATGGTAATGTCTCTAACATTCAAGCAACCTAAAAAAACCTGTGATGACCATAATTGCCCATTTCACGGAACACTTGCCATAAGAGGGCGTGTCCTTGAAGGAATAGTTGTTTCTGCAAAAATGGATAAAACAGTTATAGTTGACAGAGAATTTATGCAATTCTCATCAAAGTTCTCAAGATATGAAAGAAGACATGGTCATATTGCATCACACAATCCACCATGTATTGACGTTAAAGAAGGCGACAACGTAAGAATTGCTGAATGCAGACCACTCAGTAAAACAGTCTCTTTCGTAGTTGTTGAAAAACTAGGAGAGAAAAAGTAGATGTGCGCCGGAAAATCGAAGCAGAAAGCACTTACCGCAAAAGGCATGATGGCACACGGTCAAAGAATTAGCAGAGGTTTAGTCTCAGGATCTGAACTTCGATGCACTGATAACACAGGCGCACGCGTTCTCCGTTTAATCCAAGCCATGGGTTATAAAGGACGACTAAGACGTTATCCATCTGCTGCAGTAGGCGATAAGGTAACAGTTTCCGTCCGTCAAGGCTCACCTGATATGCGTAAAAAAATTTTTCAAGCAGTCATTGTACGCCAAAGAAGACCATTCCGCAGAGTCGACGGCGTTTGGGTACAATTTGAAGATAACGCAGCAGTAATTATTACACCAGAAGGCGAAATGAAAGGATCCGAAATCAGAGGACCCGTCGCAAGAGAAGCCGCAGAAAGATGGCCAAGAATCGCCAGCGCTTCAAACATAATTGTGTAAGGACTGAAAAAACATGCAAATAAAAGTTAAAAACCCTCGCAAACAACGCAAACGTCTCTATAACGCCCCTGCACATATACGCCACAAACTAATGGCCGCTCCACTCACAAAAGAGCTAGCAGAAAAACAAGGCGTAAAAACCCTTCCAGTACGCAAAGGCGATACAATTCGCATCCAACGCGGTGACAACAAAGGATTTGAAGGAAAAATCTCCAATGTTGACATGAAAAATTATCGAATTTACATTGAAGGCTTAACACGTGAAAAAGTTGATGGCACCAACATTTTTCTCCCAGTACACCCTTCTAAGGTTATGATAAAAAACCTTAACCTCAACGACAAAAAACGCAAAGCAGTCATTGAACGAAAAAAACCCCTAGAAAAAAGCCACACACCAAAAACAATACAAAAACCAACATTAACCGTCAAACCAAAACCAAAACCAAAAATCTTTGTAATTGAACAAGAAGTAGCTAAAGAAACAGCAACCGTAGCAAAACCCACAGTAACTAAAAAAGTTACAGTGACAAAAAAAGCCACGGAATCTAAGCCTAGTGCTAAACCAAAAACCCCTAAAACTGAGGGAGGACAATAAATTTGGGTAAAAAAGGAAAAACAGCAAGGCTGAAACGTAAACCAGCACCAAAATACTGGCCTATTCACCGAAAAGAATCACCATGGGTAGTTAAACCTGCATCTGGTCCACATTCACTTCAAACATGTTTACCTATGACACTTGTACTTCGAGACATGCTTGGAGTTGCAGGTACACGTAAAGAAGGAAAACTTATCCTATCAGAAGGCAAAATTCAAGTTAACAGTATAGTTCGCAAGAAAGATGATTTTCCTGTTGGTTTAATGGATGTCATCTCAATGCCTGATGCCAATCGGTACTACCGTGTTGTGCCTTCACACAAAGGGTTAATTCTATCTGCAATCAGCAAAGAAGATGCAAAATACAAATTTGCTCGTGTAGAAAACAAAACAACAACAAGTGTTGGTGTTCAAGTTTCACTTCACGATGGTACAAACATGCTAATCAAAGTTGCTGATCCAAAGAACCCTGTTGAAGTAACTTATGAAACCTTTGACATCCTTAAAATAAACATTGCCGACGGTCAAGTCGCTGAAAAACTAAAAACAAAAGAAGGTAACACTGCAGTTATCACCGGCGGTAAAAACATTGGTGTTCAAGGTAAAATAGTTGAAATAGAAAAGACCGAAGCTAAAAAACGTCACCAAGCGCTAGTCACTATTGAAGATGATAAAGGTGTACGGTGTCAAACTATTTTGGACTTTATCTTTTCTATCGCTACTAATGAATCACCCCAAGTAACAGTGGCAGAAGAACCGGAGGAAAACACAGTTGTCTGAAGAAGCCCAAAACAAGTGGACTGAACACAAAATGCTACAACCACGTATAGAAAAAGTGGTTGTTAACCTCAACATTGGCAAATCAGGCGAACCGCTTGAAAGAGCCTCTCGTGTACTTAACGAAATTTCAGGTCAAGCCCCTTACAAAGCAAAAGCAAAGAAAAGCATCAGAGATTGGGGCATCCGACAAGGTGAACCAATCGCATGTGTTGTAACTTTGCGCCGCGAAAAAGGGTTAGCCTTTTTAAAGAAAGTACTACCAGTCATTGATAATAAAATCTCTCAACGATCATTTGACGAAATTGGAAACTTTGCATTCGGCTTAAAAGAGCACATTGACATTCCAGGCGTAAAATATGACCCAGAAATTGGTATATTTGGTATGGATGTATGTGTTTCAGTTAACCGTCCAGGTCAACGCATAAAGATCCGTCGAAAACAAACAAAACACATTGGTAAACAACATTTGCTTACACCTGAAGAGTCCATAGAATATGTGAGACGAACTTTAGGAGTCGAAATAGTCTAATAGAAGTGAGAATGTATGGGAAAACAGCAAACTAAAAAAGAACGAAAACACGGCAAAGGTTCACGGCCATGCGTTAGATGCGGTGCTTACGGGCCAGTAATTCGACGTTATGATCTACATTTATGTAGACAATGTTTCAGAGAAGCAGCACCAAAATTAGGTTTCAAAAAATATGAGTAGGAGCTAGGGCAATGGATACTTTAACAAATGGATTAATAACAATAATTAACAACGAGATGCGAAATAAACGTGAATGCATCATTAGCCCAGCCTCTAAACTGTTAGGTCGCGTTTTACGTATAATGCAACTTAATGGTTACATAGGTGAATTCGAATTCATTGATGATGGTCGCCTAGGCAAATTTAAAGTTCAGCTATTAGGCAGAATAAACAAGTGTGGTGCAATTAAGCCACGTTTTCCATCTAAAGTTGGTGAATTTGAAGAATGGGAAAAGAAGTTCCTTCCATCAAGAGATGTAGGGTTAATGGTTGTATCAACGTCTAAAGGCGTTATTGCACATAAGGATGCTGAGCAAAAGAACGTAGGAGGAAGGCTGTTAGCCTTCGTGTATTAAGGTGTTTTTTTATGCGGCTTCCAGAAATATCTAGAACTCTTCAAGTCCCTGAGGAAGTAACTATCAACTTACAGGGTAAAGTGGTTAGTGTAAAAGGAGAAAAAGGTTCCTTAACTAGGGATTTTTCTTTTGCTCCAGTTTCCATTGATGCTGAAGGACAAACTGTTCGTGTTTCAGCAAAATGGCCTCGTAAAAAAGAAGCAGCTCTTGTTGGCACAATATATGCGCATATTCAAAACATGATAACTGGTGTAACCAAGGGTTACTCTTACAAGCTAAAAATCGTGTTTTCTCACTTTCCAATATCTGTAAAGCTTGAAGGCAAAACCCTTCTAATTGAAAACTTTATAGGTGAAAGAAAAGCAAGGCGCATTAAAGTCCTAGGGGATGTCAAAGTTAAAATTGAAACTGATGATATCATTATCTCAGGGATAAACCTAGAAGAAGTAAGTCAAACAGCAGCTAACATTGAGCAGGCATCACGTGTAAAAGGTAAAGATGTACGTATTTTCCTTGACGGCTTATATGTTTACGAAAGAAATGAGGGTATGGTATAATGACTGAAAAGAAACCACAATTACAGCGTGACGCACTTAGAACAAGAGAACGTGCACGAAACAAAAAACCTGCTTTCCTTAGGCCAGAAAGTTGGAGAGATGCCAAGTTTAGCGAAAGTTGGCGAAGACCTCGTGGTCTAGACAATAAAGTTCGTCAAAAAGTTAAAGGTTGGCCAGCAAGTCCTAGCACTGGATACAAAGGACCTAAAGTTGCCCGTGGATTACATCCATCTGGTTACCGTGAAGTCATTGTTTATAATGCTGAATCAGTCGTTGTAGTTGACCCTAGTACTCAAGCAATTCGCATTGCTCACACAGTTGGTAAGAGGAAACGTGCTCTAATCATAGCTGAAGCTGAGAAATTGCAAATAAAAATCCTCAATAACAATCTTGTTGCAGAAGTAGCAGAGCCTGAAGACAAAGAAGAGAACGAAAAAGTTGAGGCTGAAAAGAAAGCTAAAGAAAAGAAAGCTAAAGAAAAGAAATTAGCTAAAGCTAAAGAGGACAAAGCAAAGGCTAAAAAGTCTAAGGAGAAGAAGAAATAATGACCAATCTAACCAGCCAAAGACGTCTCGCCTCAGAAATTCTTAAAACTGGCAAAAATCGTGTTTGGATTAACCCTGAACGTATTAGTGATGTTGAAGGCGCTATTACGCGTGAAGAAATTAAAAAGTTGATTTACGAGAAAGCTATTGTTTCATTACCTGAGAAAGGTGTTAGCCGCTCAAGAGCGAAGGTTATTCGTGAAAAGAAACGTAAAGGTAGACGACAAGGTCCAGGAAGTTATACTGGTTCACCAAGAGCTAATGTAACTAAAAAAGAAGCTTGGATGATTAAAATCCGTTCTTTGCGTCGTAAACTCCGTGAGCTTAAAGCAGATAGGACAATCACTGATGAAACATACACAGAATTTTATCGTATGGTTGGCAGTGGTCGTTTTGAATCTGTTGCTGACCTAGAACGTTATTTGAAATCAAAGGATCTATGGAGGAAACGTTAAGATGGCAAAAAGTGCAAATTATCGTGTACAATTAAGGCGTAGGCGTGAAGGTAAAACTGATTATCAAGCCCGTAAAGGCTTGGTTATTTCTGGTAAACTCCGCTTAGTAACTAGAGGGTCGTTAAAGAATGCTACCGTACAGATCATTAAAGCAAAGTCTGAAGGAGACTTTGTTTTAGTGGCTGCAAACAGTAAAGAGTTAAGCAAACAATTCGGTTGGAAAGTTCCCACAGGCAATATTCCATCCGCATATTTAACTGGTCTACTTTGTGGTTTGAAAGCTAAAAAAGCTGGTGTTAGCGAAGCTATTTTAGATGCAGGTCTTGTTTCCCCAACTAAGGGTGCGAGAATCTTTGCTATGTTAAATGGTGTTGTTGATGCCGGTGTTGATGTTCCTTTCAGCGAAGAAAAACTGGTTAAAGAACGCATAAATGGTGAACAAGTTGTAAAGTATGCAAAGAAACTAGGTGTTGGTTCAGACGAATACAATCAAAAGTTTTCTGCATATCTTAAAGCAGGTGTTGCTCCAGAAAAGTTGCCTGAACACTTTACAAAAGTTAAAGCTGACATAATTGCGTCATTTAAGGGTGAGAAGAAAGATGAGTAGGCAACAACGAGAAGATCGCGATAGACGTACAGTAAATCTTGAACAGTGGGTTCCAAAAACTCGCCTCGGCAAGATGATTCAAGAAGGCAAAATTACAACTATGGAAGACCTTTTCCTTAGTGGCATAAAAATTTCTGAACCACAAATTGTTGACGCTTTACTTCCAGACATACAGGAAGAAGTTATAAACGTTAACTTAGTTCAGAAACAAACTGACGCAGGTGAAAAATCACGTTTCAAAGCAATCGTAGCAGTTGGTAACAGAGACGGATATATTGGCATTGGTAACGGAAAAGCCAGTCAAGTTCGAAATGCAATTGAAAAAGCAGCAGCAAACGCGCGGCTAAACATTGTTCCAATAAAACGTGGATGTGGCAGTTGGGAATGCAATTGTGGCCAACCACACTCAGTACCCTTTCAAGTTGAAGGCAAATGTGGTGGTGTCCGTGTTGTCATTGTTCCCGGTCCAAGAGGTTTAGGTCTTGTTTCAAGCGAGGTTGCAAAAACAATCTTCGGACTAGCAGGTGTTAAAGACCTTTGGATGAGAAGCTTTGGTTCAACAAGAACAGTCCCCTCATATGCATACGCAATTTTCGACGGTTTACGTAAAACATATAACTTGATTACTCAAGCCGATTGGGTGAAGTAAAAATGGCACAACAACAAACAGAACAAACCAAATCAATAGTAGTAGTCCGAATTCGCGGTACAGTTAGTGCACTAAGAGAAGCGCGAGAAACTTTAACACTGCTCCGCTTAGAGCACACTAACCATGCTATCTTAATTGATGATCGCCCATCATACAAAGGTATGTTACAAAGAGTAAATAGCTACGTTACATGGGGCGAGGTTACAAAAGAAACCCTAATAGCAATGCTTGAAAAAAGAGCCCGACTAGCAGGCAACAAAAAATTGACAACTGAATACCTTGAAAAACTTGGCTTAAACACTTTTGAAGAACTTGCAGACGCAATAATAACTGGCAAAGCAGAACATGGCAAACTACCATTTATGACTCCAGTATTCAAACTACATCCCCCTTCAAAAGGCTTCAAAGGCAATGTTAAAAAGTCTTTCAAAGCCGGTGGCGAGTCAGGATACCGCGGAGAAGCTATAAACGATCTAGTTAAACGTATGATCTAACCAATCAACGCTTTCTTTTGTTTCTTTAATCTTTTTGTATTTTTCTTCTTTTTCTTTGAGGAACTATTTTTTCTAAAACTTCTGTTCTATAGTTTGAAAATATTTTTGGTAGCTACCTAAATTCCCGAAATAGTTATACATATGTTTGTGTTACTCTTTGTAAATGCGGTAGATTTGAAAAATATCTCTAAATCTGTCTGTTTGGCAAATAGTGTCATATGTATAATTTGTGTGAATTATACATATGTTTTATTTTGTGTAAAAAGAGTTTTTAAGCCTATTTTCAAAAAGCAGCCTCATTTTTCAAATATCTTCACCACCTAT
>Ga0123354_10011735_pt1 | contig 13567 bp, 7 predicted proteins | sample TergutLab28metaG_2_FD_97872 | JGI IMG/M metagenome (GOLD analysis project Ga0123354, IMG submission 97872) | Labiotermes labralis P4 segment gut microbial communities from Petit-Saut dam, French Guiana - Lab288 P4 | ecosystem: Host-associated > Arthropoda: Insects > Digestive system > Gut ... | reverse complement strand
TGCATCTCAGTATATTTATCTCAGTATTTAACCAACTTGATGCACAAAATTTGTTTCACAATAAGTTTTATTTCATGCCTCTACATGTTTCGAGCACATGTGCTCGAAACATGTAGAGGCATGGAATAAAACATATTGTGAAACAAGTTTTGTGCATCAAGTTGGTTAAATACTGAGATAAATTCACTACATACATTTATAGCTTAAATTTTTCCCTCAGTTGTCAAATACATATAAAGGATTATGCACTAATGTTTTATTTGTATGTAAATAAATATGTAGCCTAAAACAAAGTTTGTAGAATTTTTCACTTCAAACTTCCAATGTAGCCTGCTTTCAAAGAAAAATCCAATTATCCGGATTTTCTGCATATCCGGATGTCTCGCCTTCCCAATTAATCCGGATAAGTGGAGTTCTACTCATTTTTTTGCTATAAAGTGTGTCGAGAAAATTCAAGGTTCAATGATATATGACAAGAATTACGATAGTTTACATAAAGACCTATGTAAATTTATTACAATATCTCGCTAAACTCTTCTTACAATGAGAAATGTTTCAGATAGAAGTTGTAGAGAAAATCAAAGCACAGATTTTATGTTCAATATTTTTTGGGAGAAAATTGTTCGCGTTATGAAGTAATGTTAAAAAAATCATAGTGTCGGACAGGCGACATATGACAATATAATGGCGCACATGCGCTTTCCATGCTTCGTAACTAAGTCAAGGAGGATACATAAATACACTCAGAATATGTAACACATTCCTTTTCCATGGCAGCAATGTTTACGCGAACGTATCTTAATGTTTCCTTATAATTACATTTTCTGTCTTGTTGAAATATGTACAGTTGAAAGATAAAGAAATGGTGACGATACGTTTAGAAAGAACACAAAGAACTTGCTGTGCAGCTTGTATGTTATGTTATGTATGTATGTATGTTATGTACGTGTGTATGTATGTATGTATGCATGCATGTGTGTGTGTGTGTGTGTATATGTATGTACACATGTATGTATGTATGTGTGTATCTATGTGTGTGTGTGTGTGTGTGTTTGTTTTTGTTTATATATGTGTGTGTATGTATGTTTTATGGATATGTGTGTATGTATGTACGTATGTATATATGTTTTTTTTATATTTATGTATGTATGTATGTATGCATGTAGGTATGTTTGTAGGTATGTATGTAAGTGCGTTTGTATGTATGTATGTAATTATGTATGTGTGTGTGTGTGTGTATGTATGTTATTTATTACAGGTTTGAGAGACGTAAATCTGCTTGCAGTGCTTCCTCTGCCTTGATCAATGCAGCGAATATGGCATGATTATTATTAATCAGTTTTACCTGTGCTCATTTCCTTTCAACATGTCGTACAACCCTTGTAATTGCGGCGAAAGGCATAACAATACGGATATTGTTTAGTTCTCTATGAATAATTTACACACAATATGGAAGCCAGTGGCTACGTACCTGAGCGAATTGTGTTCATAGATATTCGTCGCCTGAATAGTTTCATGCATTGAAAAGCTCGTTCCTGCAAGCAAGGATTCAGGGTAACAGTCACCCAAGAGACGGAAAAAAAATCCACGTGAAATAAACAGCAAGATTTAAATTCATCACTTTCTGGTTGCAAACATTACGAGCATTTTCCTTTTATACACAACATTATTTTGAAATTTTTATTGCATAAACAAAAGAAATTTTTATAATATTTGTGTTTCATACGTATGAAATATGAGCACAGTTGTTTATTTACCTCGAATAAAATCGACCCTTCGTTTTAGTACCATTTTATCGCCTGTCCAGTCTATTAGGTTGGCATACTGTAGCTTGCTGTGATGAGAGGATAAGAAGAGCGGAGAGGTGAAATGCGGTTTCGGATAGGTTAGTAAAAAGAGACAGTGTGAAACCTTTCGTATTGAAGATTAATGTTATCAATATAATAAGATTTAAATTGGAAAAAATGTGAATTAAATAACCTATAATTTTCGCGGGTGTATAGTATTAATAATAATGTACATTTATAAATAATTTAATTATAGTCTGTTTTATAGTTATGCATTATATGTTAATATTATCATAATAATGGAATTTGACAAGTAATTTGCAACGTGCTAATTGGACTTACAGGCAAATTAAAATATATATATTTTTTGCCAGAGTATATCTAGAAAGATGTACTGTCGTAAGATATGGGAATGGAGATGTAAAACTTGTTAATTTGTGGTGTTGTTAAAGCCCTCTTTCGTTTGCATTACAAAGATGATCATAATGAACCAAATTTCCTAGCTCCCTTTTCTGTAAACGCGAGTTTTCAGAATCCGCGCACAGACATTTCCTACATTGTCAATCTCAGTATTCTTTCTTAAGGCAAGCTTTGATTATCCACCAATGGGAAGCACTGTGCTTTAAGGCCTGTAAGAATGGATGATGTGAAAGATCTGTGGAGGTTTTTTACTGCACGGATTCGGGGAAGAAAGGGCAAAGACTGATTGGCAACAACATTCCGAGATAATACGAACCGTAGCCCCGTAAGGTGAGAGGACAATTAATTACGGACCAGTCAGCCTTTGGAAAGACAGAGTGGAAAAGATTAATCTTCTGTGGTCCACAACTCTTAGTCCCCAGATTGACGTATTCCTTACTTTTAGTGGGAGACGAAGGAAGATTTCACCCTACCCGAACATCGCGTCGGCACTAAGAGTATATTATTGAACTAACATTTTCAAAGCGAGCCTTCAAAATTCTCCGTGTCCATCCCTCCATCACAGATGACAGTGTTCTTAATGTTGTCTCAACAGAACAGTGGCGTACAAAAGGGTATACAAGCTGAACTTCTTGTGCTGGTCGAGGTGATGGAGTAGTTTATGGAGGCAGAACACACAAGAACAGTAAAATAGACATATATATTTCCCTTTTATTTGAGGAGGGTGAAAAATGGATCAGGCATGGAAGGGTTACATATGTAGGGCCCCCAACAGCAATATTTCCCCCCATATCTTTTCTGGTTAACAGAAGAAGCGGGGATATAAATGTGTGTGCCTACACCGCACTGAAACATAAGAAAGAACGGATTGAGGTGGCGGAGTGGTTTATGTACGAGGACGGTAAAACGATCATTCTCATCTCTTTAGCCCACGATATGCGTCAAAGTCACAGGTCTCCACGTCTGCTAATAAGACGGATAATTATTGCGTACTTTATATATCTGGGTCCAGATGAAAGTATAGATTTTCCACGAAATTACTTTACTTCCAGATTAACAATTATGGGTCACGTCATGCAATGAGTACATGTCCCCACTTGCTTCCAGAATCCCCTTTTTATGCACGCGGACACCGAAAACTGTGCTCTTGCTGTGTTCACCTTAGGCAATCTCGATTTTTGTTCCTATGTTTGTCAAACAAGATACTGTGTGTATTGTATGTAGTCACTCCTGCCTTGTGTACGGAGGATTCAGAGTGCAAACTCACAGACACTTTATATTTTGCGAGGTTTTCGTGGTTTATTCAGCTCTAACAGCGAAATTCTATTACATTACCTGCGACTAGAACCGGAACATTTCTCTTCGCATCGTGTCCCCATAATTATTTACTATTGTTTGGGACCGCACAGTAGGTATAGTAACTAGGCTAGGGGCGGGACAGTCTAGGGTTTGGACGCGGCGTGGATAATGAATTTGTTCTTTAGAGCCCAGACCAGCTTTGGTATCCATCCAGCCTCCTATTCAATGGACTCTAGGATACATTCCTCCCGGGGGTAAATCGGCTGGGAGCATAAGCCTCACCCCTCTTCTCCATCTAGCGCCGACGTTAAAAATGAGTGTAATATTACCTCCTGTCAACCCATATATTTCCTTGTTTTGTATGTCTTGCTTTTTATTTTGTGTGTTCTGTGTTTTTGTATTGTTTTGTGTATTGTTTCTCCCCATGTATAGATTTGTTTATTTTCTTTTTTGTGTACAATTTTACTGAACACTGCCTCCGGTTTGAAACCCAATTGCAGTTAATAAATATCATGTCACATCATGTCCCTTCGTGGCGTACACAGGGACACCTTTACCTTTGCCTTTATCTAATTCTCTTACTTATGGCCGCTCTGTAATCTGAGCAAATGACTAACGTCTTTAAGTAAATCATAAATGGGCTACGCATATTCCCTCGTCTGAAATTATAATAATGAATGTGTCTCTAGTGCCCAGTTGTGCAAACGTTTATGACAATTTTGACGTTTTGCTGACCGTGCATCTCATTATAATTATCTCGGTAATTAACCACTTGATGCACAAAGTTTTTGTTTTACAATACGTTTATTTCATGCCTCTACATGTTACGAGCACATGTGCTCATCATCAGGAGGTAAAAATTGCATTACACAGCCTCTGGTATCATCACACCTATAGGTGGCCGTCTCGTACACCTGTGCACGAGACGGTCTGTAGTGTTTGAGGTGAAAAATGAGACACACTTTGGTGTTGATTGCGAGATTTTGTGTCTCACAGCTGTACCTATAATGATTCCTGTACTCTATGGTGTGACTACACGTAAACCAGTAGCTAAGTACCACGTGTGCAAACAAACCTACTCCACACTTAAGGTAGATGAAAACGGAAAATGCGTACTTCTCCTTAACGATTTTAACTGTCTACCACAGGGATGCAGAATTCCCAGGCGCCAGGTCGCCGTGGCAACTAAATTTTGTACGGGGGCGCTTAATATTTGTGGATGCTCAGTATGGAAGTAGCTTCATGCCATACGTCTGGCGCCTAGAATTACTAGGAGGCTCCTAATTTTTTAGAAACTTTACAGCCCTAATCTACCAAACCAAAAGTCTTCATATCCAAAGAAGAGTCATCATAATTCTTCCAGTTACCGTTTGCAGCTTTATAGCTTTCATCAACAGCCTTGTTAGAGATTCTAACAACACTTAAACAATTCCGGGAGTGTCAGTATTACTCATATTTTTTTTCTTGATTACGTTCTTGGCAATACTTTTCTGCCAGATGATTCGATACCGTTCATCAATATTTCATTTCGCCTGTGGACCTGGACGTGTATACATGTTGAGTGATATTGATGCGGTTTGTGTGCCAATTGCTTCAGTTCTTTTTTTAACAGAAGTAAAACAATTGGCAAATAATTGCTGCTGGTACAAAGAGTGATGCACACGACAGCCACAATACGCGAGCGCCCTCACTCACACTCACACTCACACACACATACACAAACACACATGCACTCACATAAATACGAAAATTTATGAAAGACATGAGGTTGAGCGAGATAAACGATTAAAGGAAACTTTTTCCGTAGGATAGTTTATCATTTGATGAGCTATTCCAGATTGTTAACATTAAAATAGCTAAAAGAAGTACAAGTATGAGAGAAGTAGTAACTCTGAGTCAGCGGTTGTCCGTTACGCTACGATACTTGGACATTGGAAATACTTTTGTAGATATGAAGTTTTCTTTTTGAATACTTTCGCTGTTCGGCAGACAGGCGGTAGCTGAACGGACATTGCGCAATACCGTCCACAAATTATCCAGTGTCTTCGAGACTGCAAAATAGAATTCAAACTTCATTTGATTGACACAATATATTGTGCAAACTTAAACACTAGATTAACAAATATATTAAATTATTATCAAGATTAAATACTATAACTGGTTCAGTAATATTGCGCAATATTATTATATGTTATATTATATTATGGTGTGTTATGTTGTGTTGTGTTATATTATATTAATATTGTGCAATAAATATTGCACAATATTATATAACGTCTAGTGCCACTGTTACATTGGACTTATCACGGTCATATAGCTTACTGTGTCATACCGGAACTTGATCTTGAGATCTTATTAATCTTAGAAGATTTCGGTCTTTGCACGTACTTTGAAAGACAATGACATTCTTAGTAGTTGGAGAATCGAGTCCTCTAGATCGTAATGCTTTCGAAACGTCGGTAACTACCAATCGACACTGTGTAACGTGTCAGCAGACATGAAGCTTCAACGTCACTGCTGTGAAACCCCAAAATATGTTCTTAAAAGATGTTAGCTTTTGGGTGCACCGTGTCCAAACTTTCCATTGCAAGTCATTCATCACTGTTTGTTTGTTCTCTTTGTGTAAACATATCCCTTTACACGACCGCAGAGATAAATCTTCTTGACCTGTGGCCGAGGCTGAAAAAGTTTGACCTCTGCATTCGTGCATCAAAACCATACAAATCGCGCTTTTTCCGCATTCTAAACCGGCTCGGTCATGTCAGTGTTTCTTGCCAGTTTCTTAAGTTCACATGAAGGGGGGGGGGGTGTTGATTAAATTGCTTTATTCCACGTCATTCACTGTGCCCTATTTAGGAGGTACGCGGAACTCATAACAGACCTTGCATTGCGCTTTAACGTGTTTATTGTGTTAGTGAGAAATAATTCAAGAATGTTTACCTTACTAACTATCTGGAGGCCTATGTAAAATATTCCGTAAATATTATTGCTTTCCGAGTCTGTTACTTGCCTACGACCGTAATGTCAATTTTAATTAAGGCCTGTTTGCTACTAACACCTTTAAAATCTAAAAATTAACCTGAATATTATTTCAATATTCTGTTCGTACCGCACAGTTAACACACTCCTTCTCGGTTCAGTTAGTGGTGTGTAGGGAAGTAACAGCTGTCTGTTTTCGAGACCCGTACAAATCACGTAAATAAAATATGAGGAAAACATGTGGAATTTCTAAATGTTAAAACTGGTGGTACATAAAATAACCATTGGGCTTTAAGTGATTAACCTAGCATAGTGTTGCAACGTATCGCAAATTTGCGACAAGAGTGTCACAACTCAAAATTTGGCATTTTTGAGTTGATGGTATAGAAAGAAAAGTTTACAGATGCACTTTTAACAGGTACAGTGTCATGACGCAGTTTGTAAAACTCGCCGCTGGAGAGCAGTTATGTCGTCGTTGCACTCATAGAAAATCATAGCACTTCACAAATTTTGAGTTGTGACACTGTTGTCGCAAATGAGCGAAATGTAATTTTTATTACTGGCACATTATCACTTCTCCAGAAGGCTACAGTAATAGTTACCACAGACGGAAGCCTAGTCTCATAGCTGCAATATTTATTTCCTTTAATAGAGTGTAAAGATTATGAATTCGTGAAATGTTAGATAAAGACTACACTGGACAACAAATTTCAAAACATTTTTGGTATCTGTGATGATTATGTTATTAATTTATTTGTTTGCATCTATGAAGTTAGAAAAAGGACATAAATAAGATTACTTGGCTCTAGTTTTAAAATTATGCCACACTATGATATTTTACGAAATAGGTTGAAATATACGGAATGGTGCTTTAAATAAAAAACTAAATATTATTCATTGGAAAAGAATGTGTTTAGTATACTTATTCTGTTTAGATGTAATGTTTACAACGTAAATTGAACATCTGCACAGTCTTTTTTCATGTAAGTTCATTATTTAACACAAACAAAATCATGTATTTTTTTTTTCGTTTTGCCTGTCGCTTGTATTCTATGGTAGGGGCATCTCTTGCCAAAGTCCAGCAATAGTCGGCGAGCATAGCACAGTTCCATTTCCCTTGATATCTATTCTCCATTGAAGAAATGTGTTGATCGAAACGTTCTCCGTGTTCATCACTCACTGCACCACAATTCTCCGGGAAAAAATCCAAATGCGATTGAAGGAAGTGTATTTTTAGTGACATGTATGAGCCTAATTTCTGGTAGCTCTGCAAAAGGTTGTTTACTAGCTCCTCATAGTTTTGAGCCCTTCTGTTTCCCACAAATCCTTTTACTACAAATTTGAAACTGTCCCAAGCGGCCTTTTCGTCGCCTTGAAGGAGAGTGTCGAAGTATTCTTCCTTGATAAGGTCTCATATTTGTGGACCAATGAAAACACCTTCTTTCAGTTTTGCCTCACTCAGTCTGGGGAACTTTTCTCATAAGTAAGTAAAGGCAGCTTCTTCTTGGTTCATGGCCTTTACACAATTTTTCATCAGACCAAGCTTTAAATGCATGGATGGCAACTAAATTTTACTCGGTTTCACTAGTGGTTGATTTTCCACATTGATGATTCCTGGTTCCAGAGATTTTCTGGCAGGCCAATCCTTTCTTGAGTAATGAGGAGGCCGAGATATGCTGTCCTATTCACAAATGAAGCAGCAATATTTTTTGAATTCTTGTTGTAGTCCAAGTAGTAAGGCAATCCCTTTTAGGTCACCACAGATTTGCCATTTGACTTATCGTAATTAATGGCGTCCATCAGAATGTTCATGTTCTCATACGACTCCTTATTATGCATTGAATGACCAACAGGAATAGAAGGTAGGGTGTTGCCACTGTGAAGGGGAACTGCTTTGAGACTCAGCGTAGACGAGTCTGTAAAGAGTCGCCAGCCCAGAGGATTGCGATTAATATTGACTGTTTGCATCAGGCCATCAATATCATTGCAAGCAACAAGGCCCCTTTCCATTAAAAAAAATGAACTAGATCTTCGTTCCTTTTACGATACACAGAAATCATTACTTATCATCCAGGAGCGCAGTGCTGACACATGTATCCTTTCCCAAGTAACTATTTTACGCATTAAGCCACACTTCATGTATCATGAAAACTAGAGCCATGAATTGAATTCTAAGGCCATATTTGGTTTCAGCACATTGAATTGAAGAGGAATCAACTATTTTGGTTACGGATACATTTTGCGTGTTGACCAGTGTTATTAGCCGTGTGTAACAGGAGAGGGAGCAGTTAGTTGCCATGTTATCGTTATGTACAACAATTTCTTCCCGGGTAAAAGGGCATTCTTGAACTTGTAATTGGGATTCATATCAGACAATAAAATGGCAACTATGGACGTTAATACGTAATTAAGTTCGGTAGAATATAAAGATTGTTAATTAAAATTTATGCTTCAATGAATATTAATTATGGTCATTTAAGTAGTCACTAAATAATAGGCGTGTCTTCGTCATTAATGTCGTAGTGAATCTAAAAAACATATTTAAGATTTTAATATTAGTTAAGAAATGTGATGCTGCATGAAAATATCTGGGGTATTTGGGCAGAACGAATGTCTGTACACTTTTTATTGCTAACTTACTTTAAGACAATATGGGCATAAAGAATTTAATGCAAGTGTCATAGCCCTGAGGGGCCTTATAATAACTGTAGAGATTTGCTGACAGAAAAGTATTCTCGTTTATTTTATGATGGATATATAGCAAGTAGAATGGTTGTGACTGATTATGGTTCACTAAGAAATCGCAAATTAGTCACCACCTATTCTTATAATGAAAGCCAAAGAGATGCACTATTTCTTAAATTTAATTGATAAAGTACTCTACATATTTCGGACATGTCCACTGTCCATCATCAGGAGTATCTCAACACTGTATACACGTAATATGTATTTGTCGTTCTAGTTCTGTTGGCGTCTTCGGTGCATTATACCACAAGCTGTAAACACAGTCTAGTGCTCCTGAGGATGGGCGAAATTATCGCACGAAGCATGCTGAGCTGATTGAAATTACTAATAAATTGTTATTGTTCCATCTAGTTGGTTGTTTATACTCTTGTATCAGAGATGCACGGTCACACAAACATCAAATTTATAACCAATGTTGTTGCTTCAATTATAGTATTTTCCATGACGTGCAACGATTGCATTTTTTAGATCTGAGGTATTTCCCTCTGCATTTCTCTTTCATACAACATACAAACAATTTATCATTCGTGAAAACATGTTGAATTTATCAAATTCTCTTTATTCTGCGGCTTACCTACATGTTGCACATATGTCGTTCTTTTCTATTTCCACATAACCGTTAAGCAAGAAGTCTTACGCACGATATAATTTCTACTAAAATTTGTCGCTCAAAACTGATAACAATCTTCACCGTTCCTCTTAAGAAACCTCTTCTATTTTGTTCCCGGAACCTTTCCATTCATACGTTACCGTCAGGGTGAAATTTTCTCGCGTTTTCTCTTGCGTAGCTGTTTCTACGTCCCGTTTTTCCTTTAATTCAGAATACAAGGAATAAGTACTTTGTGTTCCGTGTTGTAAAAGGTGTACTTTATATATGTACATATGTGTATATTTGGACAAAGGAACGTAACTTAGAGGAAGATGCAATTGATGAAAGTCAGTGTGAGATACGCTGGAATTCTTATTTTATTTGGTCTTATGTTTCTATAGGCAAAGGAGTTGAAACATTGTGTGTATCTAAGTCAAAGTAATTATAAGTTATGTTATTGGTCACTGAGATATAGACTAAGAACATCATGTGTTTTTGTATTCATTAAGCAGGGGATAACCTCAGGAAAAATTAAATATGTAGTGTGAATAACAAAATCATGTTCCTAACTGAGGACCCTTCTGAATAAGAACTGTAAAATTTAGACACACACATTTAGCTTTTTGAGAAAGATATTGAATAGAAAGTCTTTACAAAGGAAGTTTGATCGTCAGAATATTTCATGCAGATCGCATTCGTCTATTGTTGGTCGAAACATACATATTTATGTTTGTATGCCTTATCGTACTTAACATCAACATTACAGTGAAATGACGATGATTGTGCTTCATTATTTTGTTCTGTAACTTTGTGATACCTTAATTTGTGACTGATTTTGTTACAGTACCGAAATTAACTGAGCTTAGATGAATATATTGATGAGCCTGTTACAGTAATATTCTGTACAGGTTGTTTTGAGGTAAGAGTTTCGACCCTAGGCCCGTAGTGCCTGACAAAGGATTTTCAGGACTCTTTCAGACGGCCCAGTCTTAAACTGGCTTTAACACCTTGAAACAAGACACTACCACCTTTTCGCAAATGCTTGCCTACATATCATTCATAGTCTTTCCACTCTACTCAGAGCTGCATTACTTGTGCCATTTAAACTACATCAAACGTCTTGTAACAGTCAATCAGTTCAGTGTCTCTCGTCGAATCTTAAGCAGTGTTGTTTTTACACCCAATTCTAGTGTAATGACGTGTATTGCCAAAGAAATACCAACTTCGGAAAAAAGAACAATTGAATAATTTATTAATCTTATGGGCAATCTTCAAGACAAGAGACTAGAGACAAGTGTTTTATAAAGACGAACACCAGAAGCGAACGCGACCATACCTTTCCTAGTTCCTTCTTTCAAAATTATTTTTCTTGTCGCTTTCGATGTATATATTCCCATCAGTTCATACAACATGTACGAGTGACAAAGGTAGGGAAGTTCCTGGATGAATCACAGCCGCATTGCGTGTCTTTTTGAGAAATTTTACGGTCCGTCCTCTGCACCATGACACGGCTGCACTATTGTGAAATAAGAACCAAGGAAGCATTCAAGACCGCAGACTGCCTTAGTGGCTGCCATTTCGCGTGACCTGCATCGAAATAAAACGAAACAAAGAAAGATTTGTGACTGATGGACGGAAACTGAATCGGCCACAAACCGCTCCTTACAATAGTCGGAATATATTGCCACATTTCCGTAGTAAGAGGAATGCATGAAACTCACAGTAATACTTCCACTTATCGGTTTTAATCTTGCCCCAAGGTATTTCAGAATTTCTTTTACTGAAGTGAATATCGTCTTCTTAGTACGTCGATAAACAAGCATTACAGTTGTGTGTAGAAAGTAGACTATATTCTCACGGTGATAGAATGCAACGAGGCTGCTTCGGGCTACCAGTCGTTTTAGGTGGGCAAACGGCGAACTAACCTCGTCATCAGCGACCTTCGAGCTGTTTGGTGAGTTGACCAGTATTCTAACCGGAAACCAAATAAATTCAGAAGATTACGACGAGTTTATTTGGGTTTGAAGCTTAAAATTAATGCCATGTTATTATCTATTTCTTTACAAATACTAACTCATGAGGAACCTAAATGTTTCATTCAATCTTTTCTGTGGTCTAGCTAAACATCTCTTGCGCTTGGGCTTGTGTGTCATAATACAATGAATTTAGTTGCTGTCACACATACTATAGCGATTTCACAAGGATATTTCAGCACAGAAAATAGGATTTCGCCGAAATTCTTTTACGGTTTTGAACTGAAACGGGAGAGTTCCAATGATCTATTATTTTTCGAAGAAGAGGGCGTGAGGGGTGAATTTACTGGTATTTCCCGGTAGATTGCGTTGGGTCAGCACAAGTACTTAACCCTCCTTTTCAGAGAAAGGAATGAACTCATTACGTGTCTCTGGACCCTTGTAACCGAATGAAAGTGCTCTGAGGCTACGAAGAGACAAGTCCTTTTCCAGAACCTCTTATTACGAGTGCTTGGTGACGGAAGAGGCAGCTTGTTAACATTTTACAGTGAAATGTGTTTTCTTTTTCGATTTTATTCAGAATAGGAGAGCATTAAAATTGAATGACAGTGAAGCTCGTGTTGAAAATAATAACAGAAAACTACGACAACCTATTGTCAGTTCAGCTTGCTTGATTGTCATGTGTCCTGTGCAATTAATTGGAAGTTGATACAAAAGTAAAATTCTGCTTGTTCTTTAGGAAAGTTTACATTTCTTTAATTCGGAGAAGAAAGAGAACAGGAATTTAAAGGGCGCTTGGTGGAGAAGATCTATTAGAAGGAATAAATGAGAATTATCTGATGGGGAAAGAAAATAATGCACTGAAATATTCATCAATCATGTCTTTACCTTATCGGCCAGGTAGCGTAGTCGGTTTAGTGACTGGCTACGGGCTGGACTGTCCGGAGTTCGAATCCCGGTGGGGGCGAGATTTTCCGCACCTGTCCAGACCGGCTCTGGGGCCCACTCAGCCCCCTGTACATTGGGTACCGGGTCTTTCCCGGGAGTAAAGAGCGGCCGGGGCGTGACGCTTGACCTCTTACCCCTTTCTAGTGCCATGGTCAATAAAGAGTAGAGCTATAGCTGTACTTCCCTATGGGCTGTACGGCCTGTACAGAGCCTCAGTGCCTGTAAAAAGGTGCACTTTACCTTACTTTTACCATGTCTTACTTTATGCTGTTCGATGTTAGGTGCTGTAACTAAAACAAAACTTAAGACGGAATCAGTTGCACAGTCGTGGTAACATAGTCCAGTAAAATGTACGTGACAATAAACCAGAATTGGAAACATTACTGGTTCTTAAAAACCTTCAACTTTATAATAAATATATTTGTTTTCACTCAAACACAAAAATATTTTATTATTTAACTTACTGGCGACAAGTTTCGGCACTTAGCCCATCATTAGGCCATCTTTACATAAAATTTAAAACAGGTTACGTGCAATGCACATTAATTTAATGTCGTATGGGATCCCATAACGGCCTCCGATAAGGAGGGTATCTGCGAATGAATTTAATAAGCAGTCGCAGACAGCCGACGAGGGGTGGTCCTCCAGCTTGGAGGTTGAGCGAGGTGCTAACAAGCCCTCCCTGTAAAAAACTTTGTTAAGAAACAACATGTGGGATGCTTGCTCTGGAGACAAAAAAAATCCGGAGTTAAACTACTCCCCCACTCGGATCTCCGTGGGGGGGGGGGGTATTTCTAAGGGAAACATCGCGCAGCATAAAAAGAGAG
>Ga0123354_10011734_pt1 | contig 13567 bp, 6 predicted proteins | sample TergutLab28metaG_2_FD_97872 | JGI IMG/M metagenome (GOLD analysis project Ga0123354, IMG submission 97872) | Labiotermes labralis P4 segment gut microbial communities from Petit-Saut dam, French Guiana - Lab288 P4 | ecosystem: Host-associated > Arthropoda: Insects > Digestive system > Gut ... | reverse complement strand
TGTGAGTGCGGTAATGAACCTTCGGGTTCCGTGAAATGCGGGGAATTTCTTGACTAGCTGCAAACCAGTTAGCTTCTCAAGAAGGACTCTGCACCATGGAGTAAGTAAGTAAGTAAGTAAGGTCTAGGTGGTTTGACGACCAAGTAAAGAAAGCCAGTCACGATTAATCACGGTCATCTTCATATCTGCATTTAGATTAACTTGACGTATTAATCGCCGATAATAAAGACGAAATAGTTGTTAGTTCATAATTTGGAATCACGGTGACTGATTAATTGAAGTAAATGTATATCACCAAATTGTTGAGAAAGTCCGTTTACACGTAGCGCTTTCAAAACCACGCCTTTAGTTACATTCATTTTTAGTGCTCAAAATTTCAGTTATTTCGCTTTGTTCTGTTATTGGTATAACTGCGGCAATTTTAAATTGGAATAGGTCACACAAACATCAGTACTTTAAATGCCAACTTTCCTGGCTACTTAATTATAAATATTACTTATAATCTAAATCGAAATTGGAATTCACACAGCTTGCTAACTTTTTTTTTTTTTTTAATTTTCGACAAGACTTCTTCGATCAAGCCACAGTTTGCTCTTTAGTGAAAAATCTCTCCTCACAAGCATTTACGTAATTAGCGAGTCCACCATCTAGTTAAACGAGCGAAGGTGCATGAAACTTCTGACTCCAAGTTTACGATAGTTAATTGATCAGGGCCTAGTGCTAAAAAAAAGGTGCTTTCAAACTGGATTTAGCAGATATTGATACCTTGTAATCAAATCCAAGGAATAACAGATCTCAGCGTTCCTATACGTACAGAGTTGGCGTAGTGAAGTGCGAAGACATCCATAGACTACCCCATTTGTTACGTTGTATGACAACTCTGTCCAATAAAAAAAAAAGTATTTCAGTAGATACCAACACGCTAAACTGAGCTGTTTTAATCTGATTATTATATCTTCCTGATGGTCTGCGTCGACTAAAAATTGCAAAACACAATTATTAAAGAGCTGGGTATTATTACTAATCCAATAAAGTAACCTCCACAGTCCCCGTCAAGATGCCAACGCCATCCCCTGCGGACGACTACATTATTTCTCCATTTACGTGCTTCGTTGAATGTTAAAGAACTTTCATCCATCCTAACTGGCTGTCCGCAAATCCTTCTTTCCTTGTCCCGTTTCTCCTTTGTCTTTTTTTTCCTTTTCTTGTTTCTCTCTTTCTCTTCTCCGCGTCTTCTTTCCATAATTTTTATTTCTACATACCCCCAATCCATTCTCATTCTTGACTATCTTTTTCTTTCTCAGAACTTATCATTGACAACGGCGGTCCAATCAAGATGCTTTGCTATTCGTTACTGTTACAAACCTGACTTGTAATTCAATACAAGCTGTACAGCGGATGAAGTGTACAAATAGCATTTTTTACGCCCCCTTATTTCACACTTTTTGCTTTACAGCAACTTGCCAATATACAACACTTCTTAATTTACACCCCTTTATTTTCTAACTAACGCCCCCTGGCTGGCTACGACCTATTACGCTAACCCCTAACTATTCCATTATTCCTAATGGGAACTGCGTTTTTTATTTACACCCACGTTTTCATGAACACAACTATGGCGTGAAACAAGATTTTGGTGTAGTTAAAGGTACTAAAAAACAAAAAAGGAGGAGGCAGATGGAGAAATTGAACTGCGAGTGTATTCGGAAGATTGTGAACAGAAATTAGTAACGTTCTGCAAGTAGAACAGCAACTGAGGATGAGGCTGACACAAAGGGGTTGGGGTGCAATAATTGTGTATTTGAAGAGGGAGAAGAGAAGTTGTGAGGTGAGATACAACTCCGCGTGCAGTAAATATCCCTAGCCCTCAATGCACTGAACTCTAGGAGGCCCACTTGGTACCTCCAGTGTGTTCCTGATGCTTATTCACGTCTATGATGCAGAAGCCGCGCTTATTTTCAGTCTAACCAACGTCACGACTCTGCCTTCTTTAAATTCACTATCGTCATTTTTTCCACAGAAAATATGTGCGGTGTTTTCGAAGTACATTTCTTTATTGGTAGACAATGAAGTGTCGTCTTAATCAAGTGAAGGAAATTCATGTCCAGGAGAATCTTGTCATGAACGAATGGGGTGATGAAATACAAACTGCTTCGCGAAAAATTCTTCCAGCCATGGTGTTAGAGAGAACAGTCTTTCACAGGCTAACCCACACCGAATATATGATGGGCACTGCCGAGTTCATCCAGCATGCAACGCCACACATCTTGTTTGTAGTCCCGAGCATTCTGATAGTTGTAAATTGGATTTAAATTTAAATACAAACGTTTACAAGAAGCCTGCTGCCCAAAATCTTTTAATTAGACTTATGTGAGTTATCTGTACGGCATGGCTTGCCGACGGACCGCGGATAAAGGGAACTACAAATATCCTTAAGAGAAAGGAAGAGCAGAGATTTGGTGGTTCTCCTTCGGGCTCAGGATAAAATTCTTTTATCGCAGGACAACCTAATATATGACAAAATGTTGTCTGTACCGTAAGAAGGGTACCCTGATGTCCTGAAAATGTTCCGGGGGATTCCGATGGTTTCATCGTGAGTCCAAAAGCAACACTCTGTTTATATTACGGATTCACAATCTGTTTGTGCCTGTCATATATTATTTCACGCCCCTACATACTGAAGATCGTAGTATATTTTAGACGAATTTATTGAAATTAACCGTCTTTACACAACATACAAATAACAGTTGCAAATCTACAACTGGTTAATTAAGCGACAAGTTTCGGCCTTGTTCGGCCATCATCAGGCTTACAAAGAGATGGTATTAATTAAGGTACATTCGTTCGCTATACCAATGGGATCCCATGGTTTATATTGGTCTTATGTCAATTTTAGTAAGACATTGTTGGTTAAAGAAAATATCGGCGTTACAATTTAGTACCTTAATTTTCAACTTCTTGTAGTGGTAGATGGAGCGTGCCTGACTGGCTTTAAACCTGAATTTGGTAAGACTTAAGACCAACGTAAACCATGGGATCCCATTGGTATAGCGAAGGAATGTACCTTAATTAACACCATCTCTTTGTAAGCCTGATGATGGCCGAACAAGGCCGAAACATATCGCTTAATTAACCAGTTGTAGATTTACAACTGTTATTTGTATGTTGTGTAAAGACGGTTCATTTCAATATATTTGTTACATATACACAACGGGATGGAAACAATCAAATTCAAAAATATTTTAGACGTCTCTCTTCTACCTAGAGATTTTATTATATAACTCAAGAAATTATAAGATTTTGGTCTAAGATTGTAAAGAGTGGCTATAAAATTCAAGGACTTCTATTACTTCAGCTTTGCGAGTCGAGTGTTTATCCTTCAAGGAATTAAGCAACTTCACACATTTTATAAGAAATTTGTTGGGCCTCAGAACCTGGATTTACGACATGGGGAGGAGAAACGCCTCTGAAACTGATAAGTTTCGAAATAAGATCCTTCATCCAGTAGCCGATCACTTTACAGAAACGCTTATCCCAAAGTACTATGTCAGGAATAAGAGACGCCAGCACAGTGGTGCGTGTTTTGTTGTCTTCAGAGGCATCCAGACAAAGCTTTCGAACATCCGTACAAAACAACAACACCAAAAAGTATTTTAGCCATTACGAATGAATTAATTAGTTAATTATAAATTACTGGTTTTTGCAGGCGAACACCATTCCCATGGAATGTTATGCACAATAAAGTTTCAACTAGTACTATTATTTTAATAAAAAATTGTTCTAAATTAATATTAAAAATTCAGTTCCTGCCTGAGAAGGCGTATATTGCGCCGTGAAAGCTTCGCTCTTCTCAGATATTACGCAGCCTAGATTGGTAGTAAGGTACCGACGTTTCGGGACACCATATCGGTCCCATATTCAAGGGTCAGGCAGTATATGAATTGGCTAATATTCTTGGACTGCTTGACCTTTGAAGACGGGACCGATAATTTTGTCCAGAAACGTCGGTACGTTACTACCAATCTACGCTTCATAACATGCCAGAAGAAAGAAGATTTCATTTACCCCGAGGCGGAAACCTGAAATCGAACATATGGCCTTCTCACTATAAGTATCGATCTGTTTAAACCTGTTTAGGAAAATAATCGATGTTTATTGTGCTCACCATACAAAGCATTTAAATACAATCACTGCCCAAAAGTCTGTTAACTCTAGTGGTACATACAGTAATCTCTAAAACTTAAAATGATGAAACATAATAAATAAAACGTGCCCCTTGATGTACCGTCGAAGGTTATTAGGTAAGATACTTTACATTTCTGGTATTTAAATTTCTAGAAAATATTTAACAGTTACAAGTTGTGATTACAACTTAGTGATACACATCTCTGCAGCAAGGTGTAATTACATTTATCTATAAGGATACAGCCCATCTAAATGGCTAATATTTGCAAAGACTCATTAGCGTGTCCGTACGAGCATTTTACAAGACTTACCTTGAGCAGAATTTAATCAGTTGCGCACCTCAAACTGCTATTTGATTTCTTTAAGATTGATTTTAGTACTTCTGCCAGTCTTCGCCTAGATTGCATAAGCGTTCGTTCGTTCGTTCGTTCTTTCGTTCCGGCTGTTCCACATCTACCACGGCCCTTCTGTATGCCTCTCTCGTTTACTCCTCCTTGACTTCGTCGCCTATACGTATAACGTTTGGTGAAGAATCTGTCCAGGTATGAAGCACTGTGTTATATTTCGTAGGTAATCGTTTTCTATGACCTATCACTCAAACATTAAATCTCAGGAAAGTCAACTGTCAGATGTTTTCGACGGACTACTCTGTACATCTGCAGTTACTTTCTATATCTGAAAGCTGCCTTTCCCATCTACGTTTCGCAAACACCATTTCTTAGGGTTGGGGCACCCTCTCCTAATTATACTAAGCTGTTCGCAGGGTGAAGTTTGAACTATTTATACTTCTCTCGTCTGAGAGCCTTTCCTATTCCCTTCGTTTTTTAAGGTAGAGGTAAACTGATCCCGTTACAGACCCGGTGTGGCTCAGAAGGTGGGTAGAGCTATAGCTCTAATCTTCCATGACAACGGCACTAGAAGGGGGTGAGTGGTCAACAGCACGTTCCGCCCGCACTTTACCCCCGGGAAAGACTCGGTGCCAATTTTACAGGAGGCTGGGTGGGCCCCAGGGCCGGTCTGGACGGGCGTAAAGTCTCGTCCCCACCGGGATTCGATCCTGGACCGTCCAGCCCGTAGTCAGTCGCTATATCGACTGAGCTACCCGGGCCACTCCTTCGTTTATTGCCATACCTAACTATTCACATACTTCGCAAATCCAAACAAATACAACTTTTGTCCCCTAATTTATGTCCGGCACAGCAAGAGGTATTTCACTTCTTTCTAGCGTCCAGACCGACTCTGGGACCAAACAACCTCCTACTCGGTGGGTATCAGGGACACTTTCCCCGATATCAACATGGCCCGTACCTAAAGCTCGCCACTTACCTCTATATAGTACCTAGGTTAAGTGTGCATGGACCTGTGCATCCTCTAACCAGTATTACTCTATGGCGAGGAAAGTTTACAGCGCTGATGTATGTACGCCGTTCTTGGGCTGCATTAGGAAGGAACGTGTATCGACATTCGACCAGGTTACGCATAAAACTGAGGTATCTTAGCGGCTTTCCTCCCTTTCTCCACGCAAGTTAGTGCCTTCCATAACCGTACGTACTCTGCGTTTATTTTCATTCCTCCATTACATTAAGTACTATACAACTTCTGCAGTCTAAGCAGTATATTTAAATAACCGAAGAATTTAACCATGGCAGCAGTCTCGCATTTTAGTGCCAATAGTCGTCCCGGTGGCCCCATTATCTCGGGTCTAATCTCATGCAAATCAAGTTCTTGCTTCGGTTTTTATAACGGAAGCCTTGTAAGGGCAGGCGCCCAGCATCAGCTTATCTGATATTCTAATCTGGCGGCTGCAATAAGCTCGCACCTTTTTCAGGTGGGTGCACAGAAAATATGGCTCTTGTGAGCAACTTTGGTGAAAACAGGAGTTGCTGCAGCTTGATTGTTCCTCCTTACCTTCCATCCCGCATTCGATTCAGTCTAACCCTCTTTCCTTCCACTTCTTTCTTTCTTCCTTTTAACCTTTTCAGTTTTCTATTTCTTGTTTCTTTTTCCCCTCCTTCTCCTCCTCCTCCTCCTCCTTATCTTCTACCTCCTCCCTCTCCTTCTTCTCTAATTTTTCATTCCTTTCTTCAATAATTCTACATTTCTTTAATTTATTTCGCCTTTCTTTGTATTATTCATTCCTCTAATCCTTTCTTGGTATTTTCTTTAACGATTTCTTATACTTCTTAAAGTTTTTCTTTACTAATCCATCTTTATTTCTCTTATACTTACTCTGTTATCTTTTCTTTTGTCTCTTTCGAGAATACAAGCCGACAATTTGAGCAATTCTTCTACACTTTCATAATTAACTCACTGGCAATTAAAGAAGCACTCTTTAAAACTGTTTTTCCTTAAATCAGTTTTACCATAACGAAACCTGAAATTTCATTGCCGACTTCACATATATCATCATTAGACGCTGCCCTACGCCAGTTAAATCCAGTCCATTTATTCAAATTCTATTTTCTGAAGTCCAAAACATTATGACTCTTTCACTCACAGCTAGTTCTGCCATGTGGTCAGTTCCCTCGAAATCTTGGACTCAATGTCGTGTGCTTTCGTATTACATAACCCATCCATCTCATCCTCGTTCTTTATCCAACAAGCACAAGATACGTAGGTGCTCCAGTTTCATGTTCTCCTTATTCGCGTTACTGCATCTTTCTTATTTCAAAATATTTTTTCATCACGTTGTTCTTCAAAACGTTCAGTGTACCACGTTAGAACAGATTCTTAATGTGTGAATATGTTCTTTACTTACAGCCTGAAATCAATATTTACACAAATTTACAAGAAGCGCGACTGGCATTATTGTTACTTTAATATGCCCGTAGTTCAAACAGCCAACAGGAAGACAAAATATTGAATTGAGTTAAGTACTATTTTCAATTACACAAAAAAATGTAATTTTATTTCCTAATGTCAACCTTGTCAGATATCCAATCGATTTACAAGCAATATAATGATTCTGTAGCACATTACATCGAAGATAAGAACCATAGGTTCATTTAGGAATTGAATAGACGAATGCTGACACAGCACTTAGACATTGGAAATTCCTTTTCTCTCTTTAAAGCAATACAATAACATAAAGTGTTGCAATTCCGTAAAACAGGATTAAATTAAGTCACTAAATAAAACAATACGACGCCATAAGACAAGAGTTACAGTATCTTCCTAACGCCCTCCGCTTGTATATTAAGGAGTTCACCAGTATCAGAACAATACAGCACGTTAATACGTAATGGAATGCATGAAAACTTCAATTTACTTCACTTCTTACTAAGGATCTCGGGATAATGTAGTGGCACTAAAAGATTCGAGAACAAATGCACAATTATTTAAAATGTTTGCGCCCCTTCTATTGTGGATTTTCAGAAAATATCTTTATGAGTAGGAAAATAGAACTGAATGGGACTGGGAACTGCACAGGGGAATATTCAATCTGTGGTTTGTAAGAACATGCTAACCCCAATCTTCTAACTTCTTAAGCTTATCTCGTGATTTAGATCCGTGTTCTACGTAAGTAATATTGGAGGAGAATAGATTTCCCCAATCATAATGGGTACTAAGGAAAACGAGAACACCTAGGAGCAGTATTTTCTACATGCCATGAAGCACACATCTAATTAAAAGTTATCACTCTGGAAAGAGTCAACTACAGGTATATCTAAGCCTGATGATAATCCCACAAGCATCAACAGCTACTTAAACAAATGTATTTTATTCTATGCCTTTCCACTCTCTCACTACTATGTGTAACTCACACTTATGAGACGTCGCGTATGCGGCCACATACACAGAGCTTAAATGCAGCTTGTTACTTGTAGAATATGGAGTTTTCATTCGAAATCTCAGTTTGTGTATTTTGCGCATATACAGTGCTGCATTCCTAAGTGTCCCCAACTGATAATCACTGCTTCACCTCTGCCTTATGAAGTCTTTGCTACTTGCATAGTTTTCATTTAGTTTTGATTTAACGAATTTCTAGACAAAATTCATTCTGGTCGAAAAGATGTCACTAATACATGAACACTAATTCTTAGCGGCGTAACTATTGCATTATGTGTGGTGAAAATGCCACTCTTATTCAGTAATACCCAATCACGGCGGCGTAACAGTTACGTCTGACTGTTAGGAAATTCGCTACTCCATTGCCTAAAACCAAACCATGGTGGTATGGAGGACATTTCTCTATTTCATGGTTTTGTAAAATGTGGTACTCATACCACTACCGTTACACCAACCACTGTTGACTGGTACGCGGACTTAATAAAAAAATTGAAATATAAAAAAAACTAAATTTAAAAAATAGGTAAAGCGTAATCCAAGTGTATTTGCTAACACGCGGCACTGTTGGGAACATCATATAACTCATCCCCGCTCTCAGCTGCTCTTTTAAATTTCAACTTTTTAGAATTACACACAACTTGTAAAATTTCACTCAGTGGTACCTCAGCGAAAAGTCTGACATTTCCAGTCCAGCTAATTAAAGCTGGGCTGAATTTTGAGATAATGTGTTTCCATGCCCGATAAATAATGAGCTAGTGATCGTATGTTAATATTCCTAGCAATTTGATTTCTTTGAATTCTACCCCGAGCTCTTCTAATAATCTTGGCCGTTTACAACCAGTGTACTTACTTCTATGTTAATAATTTTTAAACTCTTCACAAATATTCGAACGACCACGAGTAAGAATTTCAGTTGTTGTTCATGTGGTGATACAAACAACGTCACTGATAAGCCATATATATCAAAAGTGCCGGAGGCAAGATGGGGAGGGGCGAAACAGGTCAACCTATCAAACTCCGCCTGGATTGTAATAAATTTTACTCTATGTCAACTGCAGGAAACGGGAAACGAGCTTACAGTATATATCTTGTGCAGCAGACGGGGAAGATGTTACAAGTTGGCATATTTTGTTCTTCTTATAGCAAAAAGGCGACGAGCCTGAAGCGTATATTGTGATAGTCGACAACGGTGGTCGAATAGTTTATGGGTAGAACCTCGATTACAAAATAACAGAATGGCGATATGTTTACTGTGCCATAAGACTGGGTAAGAAGAGGCGATTTAAGCTTTCCTTTCAGACTGCTGATTTCGGAGCTTACATAATATTCTATCACAAGTACAAAATGCCTTATTTTCAATTTCAGTTTGCAAAATTAAACATCTTTTTAAACGTTCAGGTTTATTTACTTCTCTGCAGAACTCTGTAAAACTTAACTTCTACACTTCCTCCTCCCCCCCCCCCTTTGCCAAATAATATTCTTTTGGAAGTTTAAATCTTATATTCTAAGTCCCTTTAAGATGTCGATACAACTGAAAGTGCATCAAGCATTTCAAAATATAGAAAAATATTCATGAATGGCGGATACTTAAGCATTCGAAGGAGACAGCCTTGATCTTCAAGATGGTAAACCAGGATCTAGTTTCGAAAGATCACAGAAAACTGCGAAAACATTTGTCAGGATTGCCGATACCCCGAAAAGCAAACAACTGGTTACCTCAAGAATTAAGCCTAGAGCATCATGGCTTCAGCAACCTGTTCGGTTTTAAAAAGTGAATGTACCGGAAGAAAAGTTTCTTTTTATTTATTTCTATACGTTAAGCGAAAGAAAATTTATTTACTTCACACCATGCACGTTTCCCTGATGCGGAATAAGAAAATTATTGGGTATTAGAGTAATACTTGCCATACACAACCCCAACCCCCCCCCACCACCAACACACACACGCGCGCGCGCGCGCGAGAGCGCGCACGTACGCACGTATGCACATACACACTGCACGGTACTCCAATTAATTCCTAACCGGAAAGCCAGACTTTGATTCCCCATTGTATACAGACAGCTCACTTGATATATCGTTTTGTTGACTGGTATTTCGAGTACATTCTAAAGCCATAGACCGGCGTTGGAGTACGAATGAAATAAAAGTGACATCAACTTCATTGAGATTGCAGTGGGCCTTTTCCAAAAGAACCCTGTTTGATGTAACAGCTCGTATCTGCGAAACAAAGGAGTGGACGTTGCCTCTCACAAGTGACACTCTTTTATTGGGTGAAGACAAAAAGAAAGACAGGCAGTGGCCTCTAACTTTGTATTATCTGGCCCTCCACGAAAGTATCTCTACTCTAAATTGCTCACAGTAGTGGCCCCCCACAAGGTCTTAACTGGGATTTCATTTCGAAGGTAATGAGATAAAAAAAAGGTAATATTTAAAACAGCCTAAATGTTTAACGCGAGCAAAAAATATACACTTTCCGAGCTAGAGGAAAGATAAACTGTGCCCTAGTTAAAATAGTAGCTATTGCTGAAAAATACGAAGTGAAATTGTCCGAAATCTGTAATGAAATCGATCCCAAAACAGGTATAAAGATCTATCATCCTGAAAGGGCGTTTTCTTATGGTCCAACACAGTATCATAACCCACCATATTCTTTCTATCAAAGCTGCCCCATTACAAAACGCTTCCGAACAAAATTATGGATGCAACGTTATCGTCCTGAAAGTACCAAGCATCCAGTCTACAGCAAGCACTGAGATCTCAATGACCTCACAATGATAGGTGACCATTATAAATCTCGCAGCCCCATGAGCACTTTTTTTAATCCCCTTGGCCCAAATATGCAACTCAGCATGTTGTTATTACGGAGCTGAATTTACGTCCTTCACTCAGAACAATAAACCTCATTTTAGAACCGCATAAAAAAAAATCGGTTAACTTATCCCTTCATAGTACTTCTTTGAGCGCTTTAATGTTGTAGAAAAGGATATTTGAATAATACCTAACGGACAAGTTTTCTGTGCTTATTTTCTTTAATTTGTAGTGAATATCCGATATCACAATTGCTTCCTGTTATAGATGTCTGATATCCTAGTTGTTCCAATCGTTTCCGTCAGTCCATAAAGCCAAATAGGAGAATGCCTGAAACGGGCAAAGACAGCTGCCATAAGAAACCTTACACACTCGCCAAAAATTATATTTTTACATCTCGTTCGACTGTAACTAATGTTCGGAATTCCAACAGCGTCAAAGTTTAACAATTAATGGACTAAACCAAATAATACAAGAAATCCATTTATCTTGAAATAATTAACTCAGCTGCGCTGATATTTCTAACTAAAGCCTTTAAAATTATTCGTCCGCCATCTTGAACTCTAACAATGAATCAAAGAACGTAATCAATTTCCATGCTATTAGCTACTAAAGATTAGGCCATAAACATCCGGGATGAATACCATGTAGTCTGATACCCCACATCATCCTTTCGAAAGAAGAAACTAGCTTCATTTTCCGGGCAGAAGAAACATTCATGGCGTCACAACCCAAAGACAATAAGTTTCATAGTCACCGCTGTGTGAACCTCACATCCTACTTGTTGGTTACTGAACGGAATAATTTTACGACAGGAAATGGGTAAAATAAGTGCCGTAAAAGAGATGAAACGATGCGTTACAGCGGAGAAGGAGGTAATTTCACTGGAATATGAAGGGACGGAACACGAGATTATCCTACCAAGGAGATGAAGTCAGAGTAGCGTGAAAATCAGACGTCTTGTACGAACACTAGACACAGAGAAATGTTCTTACTTTTTGCAATTCAGATGGTCTGTTTGTACTTCAGATTTACTTCATAAAGCAACTCGTAACTCTTGGTCCTTCTGTCCGCGCAATATTCATTTTAATTAAGTGTCTGATAATTTACTTAACTGTGGCAGTAAGACATTTTAAAGATATTTAAAACTCTCCCTTTGAAAAGACCGACGCATCGTTTCTCTCTTCATAGTAGGAAATATTCTCCATAAACATCTTTCCTGTATGTTCAGAAGGAAAGAGTCCCATTCTATTTATTCCGGTGAAAGCGTTTCATACCCATTTTACAGGAGACTGGCTGCAAACTAGAGTCGGTCCGAACGTGACGGCGAAGATAAGAATTCCTCTGCCAGGAATCGAAGGCTGGATTTCCGCTGTAGTCAACGATTTTATTGGCTGAACTATCCTGGCCCATCAACTATGCTCTTCTTTTATGCGCGTTTTAAAAACGCTTCCAAAGTTAAATGACCAGCCAGTTTTGAAGAATACTCGTATTCCCTTGCAGACAGTTGAGCTAATGTTGACAGAAATTGTGTATGAAGTACCTACCAATACATTTTGAACGTTAGTTTGATTGCTGTTTGATATCAAAAGCTGTAACCTCACCCAGTGTTATAAGGTTCTGCTATGCACTAGTAATGAGCGGTCACGTGGTTTTCATTTTAGCGCGTCGTTATGGTTTACGGGTGTACACATGTATGTAGCCGCTCTAATAACATTCCGACGTTAATTTCATGGATGAAAATGTAGAACCCAATCCACCCAGTGCAAGTATTAAAAAACATTTTTTAAGCTTTCAACTTCGTGCACTCTTGAAGGCAATTTCTTCTTTTTATTCCAACCAAATGCACATAACATGTTAAATACATATATTCATCACCTATTACCTCCTACATGTTTCGGTGCTTGCTCAAGAACTATACGTTTTTTGCAATGTTGTAACATAGGTTTGTTACAAAATGTAAAATATACCCTCCGTTTTAAAATTTACAATACTCGTTACAATGTTTAAACAATATGTAGTTCGTTCTTCTCTATCCTAAGAATCTAAAATGTTAGTTAAAATATTTATTGCAGTACATTAACACCTGTTTGTTCCTGTTGTTTATAATGTACGTTGGCCATATATGTTCACTTTATCCAGTTGTGTTTGGGACCGTAGTGGTGTGGAGATATTGAGAGGACCCTGTTCTATAATCAAATATAAATTATTTTATTGTGTTGTTCATCTGTCTTGGTGTGCTGGGTAGTGTATGTGTATTTAACACATTATGTGCATTTAGTTGGAATAAAAAGAATTGATATTAAAAATTGTTCCCTGAATATAGATTTTTGATGAAGGCACTATAATAAAATTGCAGAATTTAACATAGTCGCTATTAGAATGTTTCGGCATATCGAGCCATCATCAGGCCAATTCGCAAACCATATTGAAGGTGTATTCAGTAGATGTGCACATTTGGGATCCCACAATGTGCACATCTACTGAATGTATAATTCAGTATGGTTTGTGAATTGGCCTGATGATGGCTCGATGTGCCGAAATATGTTGCCATTTTATAGATGATAATAAACTAGTTGTTCTATTCCGACTGAATATAATATTATTTTATTTGATATTTGTTTTCGTTTGGAGTTTACTTACAAAATTTTATCCAACATACTGCTCTCAAGGTTAATTCCATATGCGAAGGAAATTATCGGGGATCATCAATGTGGCTTTCGACGCAACAGGTCGACTATTGATCATATATTCTGCATTCGCCAAATACTTGAGAAAAAATGG
>Ga0123354_10011733_pt1 | contig 13568 bp, 3 predicted proteins | sample TergutLab28metaG_2_FD_97872 | JGI IMG/M metagenome (GOLD analysis project Ga0123354, IMG submission 97872) | Labiotermes labralis P4 segment gut microbial communities from Petit-Saut dam, French Guiana - Lab288 P4 | ecosystem: Host-associated > Arthropoda: Insects > Digestive system > Gut ... | reverse complement strand
TTTATTAAATAAATCGAAATGTTCATGAAACTCCATTTTTCTGAATCTAAACTCAAAGGCACGGTTACACATGTAAGGCCTCAGACTGGTGTTCATGTACGTTGTCGTTTCTTAATCTCCTTACCATTCTTGAAAAATGATCCATGCTTTTGTTCCCCATTCGCTGCGCTTTAATGAACTCGGTAGTTTTCACCCTCCACGCAACAATCTGTGATTTTATTCCGTGTCGTACAACAACCATACCGTCGATTAATGAACCCGTCAAGTTGATGCAGATCGTAGGTCTTGCCATTGAAGTTCCATCTAGAAACACTCCCATTATGGGCTGTGGTAGATGTATTCACATCTATCTAATAATTCAGCTGCATACATTACACAGAAAAGCCATAGTACCGAACCCTTTGTCGTTTAGCCTTGCTGTTTTCCATAGACCTATTATGTATGACTTCATTCCCAAGATGTTTCCTCTCTATAATTCCTGCAACATATATACGTGTATTTCCTCTGTAGTTACAAGAGCTTTCTTGGTGATATTACTTTCGGTTTTCTCTCAGAATTCCTATTTCTCATTACTATGATTCGACGTGTACGACCTGTCCTGTCCCATATCTACTTTCCTCTCTTCTTTTGTGCCCCAGGCGAACGCTGTTTGCCGAATTCTGTAAGAATCTCCACGCATCTTGTCACCTACATCCACCCAGGTACTCTATCTGATTACTCCGTCCCGTCCCACTACTCCACTCGTAAGAAAGATCCATTGACTATTCTAATTGCTATTTAATATTTTTCCTTCTTACAGACATTCATTTTTGGCTTCGCAATTACCAGGTATTTACTCTTTCACTACATTCAATACTTTTAGGTGCATTGTCTTAATTGGTTTATCTATTTCACGTAACTTATTCTTCATTGATGAATTTATTTTGTTATTTACTCATAATTGCAATTCAAAATATGTGATTATTTGGTTATTTACTCATAATTGCAATTCAAAATAAGTGATTATTTTGTTATTTACTCATAATTGCAATTCAAAATATGTGATTATTTTGTTATATACTCATAATTGCAATTCAAAATATGTGATTATTTGGTTATTTACTCATAATTGCAATTCAAAATATGTGATTATTTTGTTATATTCTCATAATTGCAATTCAAAATATGTGATTATTTTGTTATATACTCATAATTGCAATTCAAAATATGTGATTATTTGGTGAACTTATAGAGCCGAGAAAGCGTAGTTGGTGTTGGCACTGCACTACAGTCTGGAAGACAGGGTGTTTATTTAACAGCAGAGAAAGAATGTCTCTTATCCAGTACGTCCAGACTATATGGGATCCACCAAGCCTCGCGTTGAGTGGGTGCAAACCTCCTTTATTCGACGTATAAAGACAGCGGAGCGTGAAATTAGTCACTTATCTCGATCTAATGCCATTGTTAAGAAAGCGTGGAGCTAGCTCTATTTCTACTCCAGCAATACGCTGTCTTGCAGTGGATACACACAGCTGTAATTCCAATCTTTACATTTAATCTTCTCTTTATATTACCAAATTATTTAATTCATACTTTAATTTACCCAATTTTTTATATTTACCTCCCCGTCATTAACATATTTTAGTCCATATTTGTTTATTGAATTCTTTCATTCTTTCAATTTCTTTCGATTTTTCTTCTTTTTGACTATTTAATTCCACCCAGCAATAAATATATTAATACAAAACTATAACCACACCCTGTACATTCTATTGATTGCAGAATTATGATACTACGGATAACAAATCTTTATAAAAAATTAATAATTGACGATAAGAAAGAAGGTAGATTTGTCATACAGCTACCAGAGTTTATGCATGTGAGCGTGTCTTGAAAGTTAAAGTACACGACACTGGACTTGAAAATCTTACGGGAAAGGGCTATAAATTTTCCACACCAGGTGTAAGAATCGAGGACCTTCGTATCTTCCTGTGTGTATCAATTTTGAAAGCCATTATCCTATTAAAAGTAAACGGCGCAGTCACACAAGTTGATAGCCTTTGTGTACGCGATTTTCGTACATCTGGTTATGAGGATTGGCCATTGGAGAACCATCCATCTTGTCACTGTTTACGTAGTTTGTCTTGCGTCAGGTCCACAGCCTCGTCCAAAGCGAGTTCTCCACACAGTGCGATCTAGTGTTTCCTCTTTCAAACTGCCTTGCCCTTAACTTCATCAACAAGCTGACGACATCCGCCTTCCGTCTGCTCGTCCCTCCTCTCTTTCCTTCAATAACATGCTTTAAAAGGTAGTTCAGATGCTAGATCTGACCAATCCAGTCTTCCTTCATTGCATTGTATGTAGGATTTTCCCTTTCGCATTGACTCTGTGCAATACTTCATCACTTTTCACAAGAATGACCTAACTGCTAATCCACTTTTATGTTCTCAAATCACTGGTATTCCTGTTCTAAATTGTGTGTGCTTGTTTCCGCAGTAGGTCTGCTTCTATTCTGGCAGTTTATTGGTGGAAATATTGTTAGGGTGTATTAAGAAGATGAAAGTTCTTGCTAATATTTCTCTGTGTGTTTTAAATGTACACGACTATTCGGAATAGACAAGTAGGTCTACACTTCACAAATGCGCTTAGTGCCTGCTACCATTCAGGCCTTACCTTTGATCTTCCGGCGTTGGGCCTACAAAATAGAGCCTAAAACGTACAGGCATGTAACTATAGCCGCTGTTCACACGGGGGCTAAATTTTGTTTGTCACACTTAAGGTAGAACGTACACTGAAAATTCTTTGTATTGAAGTTAATTTTTCATAAACTCAAGAAGCAAATATTTTTCATTTTGACATATTACTATCATTCTTTCATCTTAGTTGTGTCCTCTGTCGCACACACGTACCTTTGTAGTTACGTTTCATTGTTACAAAACATGAAGCACACGACTGTCATATCAAGTACTAGAAAGAGATTTACTGAATTGCTTCCAGGAAAATCTGAATAAAGAAAGCCTTCAGACCGTCATACAGGAGCACTGAGGGTGGCAGGATGAAAGTGGTTTTCGTGATGGAAAGGGTATCATAGGATACAGAGTTTTAAATCTACATTCAAATTTTAAAGGCATAAAGCTTCTTTCTTCTCCATTTCCTTTTCGTGTATCGAATAGAAGTAAAACCGCGAGTGTATACAACAAGATACTTGCAGACACTGGGGTGCTGGGCGTCGCGTACGGCAGCTCTTGCATCAGTTGCAAATACAGGAATGCATTTATTTTATTTTACTTGATTCTTACTCTTATCAAAGATCTCGTTTATACGTTTATATGCTACGTCTAGTCGAAAGGGTGAATTAGTGTTAGTGATAAAACAGAGAAGAATGTGGAGGGAACCCCATACCTAAATTGAAGCATTACCCGAAGTAACCGTAGCTGACCTGGGGACAAGAAGGAAAAGTTTTTACACGAAAGAGCTTACGATTAGAGAAAGGAAACGATTTCAATATGGATAGGAATCAGGAATGAAAATTATTTATGCTGACGTCTGTTCATAAATTCCTTACATATTCACGTAGTTGCAGTAAGGTAGTCACGTTTTAGTCCTTCAACAAGCTGTTAATACGCATATTGCAGGGAACGTAATTGCGAAATTCGCAGTCAAGTTTTGTGAGGTACTCTTTGTAGGTGTTCAGTTTGTCCCGGGTTTAAATATCAGCCATAAAACTGGTTTTCCTGACCGAAGTTTATCTTATTTCCGAATTTCGCCAAGTAAATGCCGTTTTAATACCAACACAGCTCCTTTTTACGTCATTACTTATCAATCACACTGTCATTAAAGACTGTATAGCCTAAGTTACTGTCAGTAAGTAAATTAGTCATATGAAAGCCGTGATAACTTAGTGGCTGGGCTATGGGGTGGACGAATCTGGGGTAGATTTTTGTTAGTAACAAGAAAGTTTTGATTTTTTAAGACGTCCAAGCTAGTTCTGGGATCCACATTGCCTCCTCTTCAATCGTCCCGGAATTAGTTTGCTTGGATCAAAGTGGCTGTGGAGCGATGTTTACCATTTTTATACATTTAATGACGAGGTTAAGAATGAGCTGAGCTATAAATCTCATTCTCTTGAAACATCAACTTTTGTGGGACGAATACGTATTATGATGATTTTTGGATGATATCTGTAAATACGTTTTGGTTTTTCGTTACGCTACAGGAAACAGTTTGGTGTGTCTTTTGGGGCCTTTCTAAAGGCGCTGTTTTACGTCGAGGAACGAACGTGAATTTCCAGTTAGAAATGAGTTTATCGCTCCGGTAGCCGTGAATGTATGTGTTTGGGATGTGACGCATGCATCATAACACACGAGACGTCGGTGGGCCTGTTTGGGTCACGTCACAGGCGACAGTAATGCTTATAAATTCTTAAATGTTCGTAATAATAATGGACGTGAGGTACAGTAACTGCACAACAAGAATGCTCATGATCAATATGGGATGCCTTTGTTACTAGTACAGTGGACTCTAAGAGACTAAGATGGATTAGTCATTCAGTTAGTACGGAAGAGGACCTGAATTCGTTTAGAATGTTGATAAAGTACCTGATTCTGAAACAAGCAGTGTAAATCGGAAAGAATCGGTGGGTAATGGAGAGACTTTGAGGATGAGTGGTCGATGGAAATGATGTCTGATGGTTTTTGATTGTAGTCTTTCATTTTAGCGGTGCCGAATCCACCAGTTTCTCAGTGGCGGTTAATCATTTGGTGATAACTTACTCTTTGTATAAAATTTATATGAAAGGAACGGAAAGGAAAGGAAATAAAGGAAAATAAAGGAAAGGAAAAGAAAGGAAAGGAAAGCAAAGGAAATGACACTTCCGAATGTTAAAGTAAAACAACTTAACAAAACATGTCAGAAAGGACGGCGCTTTGGTTCTTGTACCTTGTCAAATATTAAAATCAACATTTACACTTGATAAATACTCCACTTACCTTCTTATTATAATATTTCTCTTTAAGACTAAATTGCCGACTTTGTTTTAGTATTGTGACATTATATTTTATTATTTAGTCACGCATTTTAGGTTGTCTGTCTATTTAACAGACTAGTGTATAAATACACATTAGAAGAACCCTCTACATCAGCTAGAACAGTCAGTTCACGAAACCAAACCTGCTCTTGTACCGTTATATACATGTGGGTGCCATATAGTGGCTGCGTTAATAGTCCGTCCAGCACCCCACAGCACCTGTGTCCAACTGTAAATCAGTAACAGAAAGCTTTCCCAACCGCATCACATCAAAACCAACCGCCTTGCTAGCTGCTTGTTCCAACAAAGCCTTTACAAGAGTGACAAGATTCACTCTCGACAACGTATACAAATGTGTTGTAAAATTTATTATCTTCTCAGGAAAAGGAGGGTGAGCCTGAGGAACACTCCTTCTTTTATAAAAAATAAGTTTCGGCGAGATTCAACTTGTATGAAGTCTTATCCGCATCAAGGTATTATCTCCTCAGTTTCTCTGCACAAACTTTCTTCAGCTTTCCAAGCTCGGAAGATTCATGTTGTAAAAAGAAGCTTTGCAATTCTTTATTCTGAAAGCCACGAATCCTGGGGTACAGATACAGGATGATTTGAAATTTGGCATACATTAGTGTTTGTGCCAGATTTAACGAGCCTTAAACGAAAAGACGCACTGTATTTTTAATTCTCTTTATCAGTATTAAATGTAATTTAATTACTAACATATATCTATCTTGGAGTGCCGGACCCAGTGGCCGTGCGATCTAAGGTGTAGGTCTGTGGCCTTTCGCCTTCTGAGATTGTGGGTTCGAATACCACCGGGGGCATGGATGTCTGTCTGTTGTGAGTGTTGTGTGTTGTCAGGTAGAGGTCTCTGCGTCGGGCTGATCACTCGTCCAGAGGAGTCCTACCGACTGTTATGCGTCGTTGTGTGTGATCTAGAAACCTCAAGAATGAGGAGGCCATGGCCCGCATTGGGCCGCAGCGCCACGACGGGGGGATCTATCTTCTAGTGTTTGGGTGTAATATCTAACTACACATAATAATAATGTATTTATAGCATATTAACCTGCAGATGCACATGTAAATATTAGTCAAGATAAAACATTTAGCAAAGTGACCCTGATATTCACGAACCAAGTACACCAACAAATCCATAATTTTTATAAAATCATACGTCGTCTATCGGCTTGAAATCTCCTACAAGTTTGTAGTGATTTATGATTCCATATAAAATGTGTGCATTCCTTGGAGGGTATGGATTGTTACAGTCACGAGGCACGGAACAAATATTAAATTTTTAAATGTGATACTCGTTGATTTTCTGTTGGGGGAAACATTTTATTTCCTCGCTACCACTTTTTAGGTCTACATAACTTGCTATTTAATGAACTATAGGCCATTTGAACAGAACAAAGCGGAAGAAATGAGAGGCTATTTATAATTTTACCATTTTTTTTCTTGCGACTCCAAATGATTTGTAAAATTTGGCACGCTTTTTGTGTTGAACTGTTGCTAAAACGTATTAAATGAATGATTTATGGAGTCTCGTAGTGAGGGAATACAACGTTCCCGAATGTAAGTTTATTTTTTATATTCTTCTTATACGGATTTGTCAGTAAATGACATTCATGTCAATTAAGGTACTTCCAAAGAAACAACTTTAAACGTTATGCTTTCTGTACGGTAGTGTTAAATACGTAAAATATAAATTAATCAATGTAATGAAGTTATTGCATTTATGGTCCTATAGTGAAAGAAAAGTGTTTGGTCTAATTGTGCCTAAGACCCTGCCTACATCGCTCTGTTTTCATAAAATGTTTTAAGAAATATGTGTGTATAAAGCCTAGAGCCTTGTGTTACTTCTTATGTCCATTATTGCTGAGAGCAGCAAAGCAGCAGGACAGACGTTTGCATGGGAAAATTGGCCAGTTAGTTCTGAATAATACATAGCGCTTCGTAGGAATTAATAATAATAATCCTTAAACTATGTTTTTCTGAGACGAAAATTGACAACATGGCAGTTGTGGTAACGGTCTTATTTTTTATTGGACAGCAGCAAAGAAATGAGTTGCGTTGTCACATAGCCGTACCAATTTTGTCACATTGCTTGTATGAAAAATTATTTTAATAGTAGATATTATTCTTACTTAATTATATGCCTACCATGAAGGGCGTTTCGGCTCATTATTAGGTACTGAAAGTAGATCGGCCTAATATATGCAACTAAATTTCTTTTAAAACAGTTTTTCAATTTCGTTTTAAATCTTGGTTCAGGTCCCCACAAAAGTACCACGAAGAACACAAACTCTCGTGGGAATTAGACGGTTACGTTTACCGTATTTCTACCGAAGTCCAACAGAATAATAGAACACATTTAACTGACCTTCTGTCAGTTAAAAGTGAGAAATGTTTAATCTTTCTTGTGTGGAATCTGGATAATTTACAACATTTTCCCTTTGTTATTACTGCAGTTTTGTTGTTGTTATTGCTTCCATTTCTGTTGTTGCTGTTACTGCTTTTATGGTATTTTTGTAGTACATATAACACAGTTTTATGTTTTCGCAGTTTCAGTTCACAATTATTATAGCTCAGTTAATATAGTGACTAGTGTGTTGGCTGGCAAACCGAGAAATCGTGTTCTGTGGCCGGCAGTTGCACGAGATTTATGTCCTGCAAATAATTGAGACCTTCGTTGGGGTTCAGCCGCAATCGTATTCACTGTCTACTCGGGGCAGTTCTCTGGGGGTAAAGATGTTGGGATTGGAAATTACTATGCACACCCATTAGCTGTTGAAGTTACGAATAAGGGAAGCTATCCTAATATTTATTAATAAAGTGTATCAATTTCACCTCGAACTGAGTTCTTATTTGCTGATTATAAATTGCTTTTTTTAAATTTTGTTGTTGATTCTCAGACCGCTGGACGCTGAGAGTAAAAAACAAACACCACAACCATTCTCCTGACCTTCCAGCGAATGTTCAATTCCAGATTTGTACTCGACATAAACAAAATGGGTTTGTATAAATTCAGGCCTTAATAAATAAGATCGATATTAATAATGGGCGTGGGAATGTAAACACACAGCTGCACTTAACACAGCAAAAATAAATCCCATTTAGGGAGTCTGAACTTCCGCGCCTGCCTAAGTACTGTACATTTGTGTACATATTTTATGTAATGCTTAAGGTCACGTAAGGTCACATTTAGTGCATATTCGTATTAGGTACATTGGTTCGAACAGAGTATGCAAAACTATGTTGACCTGACCTCGGCTCAAGTCCGTCAAAAGGGTAACCACATGTAATTTGCTTAGGCAATAATCCAAGATAGCCATAATGTTTGGAAGTAGGAATAATGGAAGTAAACAAATATTTGCCTATTACATAGATAGAGCCTGATTAGACCAGAAAAGTCAATTCAGCAGATGTTGTCATCGTCTCGTCTTTTGTTAATACTTTGCCATCGTATGCAAAATAAATATGAAACTTACAATGCTGGATCTACTTTACTGATCTGATTTATATATCCGCTTGTCTCAGTAACCTCGCGGTCTAAGGCATAGATCTGCGTAAGCTCACCTGCTAAGATTGTGTGTTCGAATACCGCCGGGGCCATGGATGTCTATTGTGAGTGTTGTCAGGTAGAGGTCTCTAGGACGCCGCTCGTCCAGAAAAGTCCAACCGACTGCGGTGCATCGTTGTGTGTGGTTTAGAGACCTCAAGAATGAGGAGGCCATGGCCCGCTCTAGGCCGTAGCGCCATAAAAAATATTGTGTACCGGAAGAGTAGCTTAATGTACTGAACCTCTCCGAATTGCTTACATATTCCTCGTCAAGAAGTTCACAGCATGTTGTGGAATATGACTGCTCATTACCGTGCTTAAAATATCCCACTACTGGTCAGGCCCTGAGCCAGATAAATTCAATCGAAACTTCCTTTCATATTTCTTTAAAATCTGTTTTAATATCATAAATCTTATAATTCAGAAACTAATGAAATACTTCCATCCTTGAGGAAATTATTCTTATTTCATATAGAATTAGAAGTTTGTGGATCTCAGGACATAATTTTTCAACTCATGCTTTTATCAGTTCCGACAGAATTTGATAAGCGCCTGGCGATTTGTGTATTTACATCTTTTCAGGACAGATCTCATCTTGAAGGAACTGGCCTCATGTAGCAGTGGCTCAGCTGCTGTTGTACAACCTACCATACTTCATTAAAGCCTCGCATATTCCAAAGGTGACAAGTTACTTTTCACTTATTCGCAATAATTACTGCGGGAACCTGGAAAGAGATGACATATTTCATCCGTGAGAAATCAGTTTTAGGTTGATAAACATTCTGAAATTAATGCCTGTGATATTTGGTTCTTTTCAAGTTCTTTCATGCTACGTTCCAGATATTTCCTTCTCTGTTTCTGAAATATCTACTAGTTTTTCACATTACAATGCCTAATTATCTCTATTAATTTTTCTTGATTTGCGTAATAACTACTGTTTAAAATGTTTCCTTAACTAACAAAAATGTTACATTTTTCATAAAACGATAAATCATGTTGCTTCAGTTCATAGTAACATAAATTTGACTAAAATTGTGAAATTTTAATATTTTTTAAAGAATGTGGACGTTCTCGGTACAATATGAAGTGTTCAAAATTTGCTAACCTCTTCAGATATTCTAACCTAACATTGTTCCGTATCTCCCAAATAAATCCTCAGCACTCGTGCTACGAACACATATGACAGTCTTTCTTTAAAAATTTACTCTCGTAATTGGCGTGTGCTTTTCTTTTATACAAAGCCCTGTTGCTAATTGAAGATTCACATTGTCTTTGCCGTAGGGACACATAAAATCATCTGCTGGTTGTTTGCCACCTTTTCCTATCAGATGTATGTCATTCTAATAACGAACACTCATCGCAAAGATTTGAACTTATAGCAGAACCAAATACATAAACACGGAAGAAAGGCACAAAAAATACGAACTGGCGAAGAGTGGGTGTTTGTTCAGACACCGAAACCAATCGTAAGGAAAGCCGATAAATCGATAAAACTCTTTGACGTGGACTGATTCAACACCTGTCTCGTATATTTTCCCACCAAGTCCTTGGATTGGAATTTATAGTACAATCCTCACAAAATCCTTTTCTCCCTTGCGAATTATCCGATTGAACAATGCCCCTAACAATGCTCACAGTTCACCGGTTGGCCCTATCAACAGAGTGTGGTTGGTTTTGTTTGAGCTGCAGTATAAATATCTGCATTTCCCATCCGTATCTCAGTATTACACACTCGCTGCCAGTGGCGGATGTTACATTCCGTAAAGCATCCTTTATGAATTTGATTTATTGCTTCAATTTCTCTTTAAGTGAGTCCACTGGAACCTTCAAGTGCCTGTCAGAGACATGCTTCATTGTAGTGTAATTGTGAAAATGCTGTTATTGTATACATTATATTTTTATTTCGGAATATTTGTGTTTTTCTGAGGTTTATTCCTTTGCATCGTTTGTTGGTATGTTCGTAAGGCGTATTTTTCTATATTTTGGTAAAAACAGTAAATTTGTTTTTGAACACACCTTTTATATATTTAGGCTTCTGTTGAGGTTGGGTTGATTTAAATTATCTATATTTTGAACAGCTTAGCTAATTGAAAATTTTGATGCGTATTTCAACGGCGGAAAGCACCCCTCGTCTAATGTTAGTCCAGAAAAAATTTCCATAAAAATATGATGGGCTTGAAACGTGGCACGTTTGTGGGAGAGGCACACCCAGGGATTTGGCTGGGAAAACTGAGGGAAAGAGACTACTTGGATGTCCTGTGTATAAATGGGAGAATAATATTAACACATTGAGGACGGGGCATTTAAATTGTTAAAATGCCCGTTCCCGGGGTTTAAACAACTTAAATCAACTTTTGTACTGTGTTTCTTTAAAAATTTATAAAAAATTCGCTATCTACCTTTGTTAACCGAAATGTTCAGGAAATACTCACCAAAGACCCTAGTAGTGCTGGAGAGTGTGATACCTCTGGAAACATTCCCCCTTTTGGAGTGGCACTAAGCAGTGTATAGTGCGTGGAATACCAAGCGCGTGTTAAAAACGCAGATATGCGTCATCCAACTTGCACAGTTGTAACGTATAGACGCAAATCTGCGTCACCCGTCCACAATGTGTTAAAACAGGTCTTCAAGTAATAGTGTGGGGGCGTGGACTGGAATTAAGTAATGTAGGATAGGGCCAAGTGGCGGGTTGTGAAAGCGTTGGTTAACCCTAAGGTTCCATTAAATGCAGGGACATTTTTAGTAGTGGAAGAACTATTAGTTTCTCAAGGGCTCTTGCTTCATTGCGCTATGCACAGGGAGATTTAGGTAGGCCCAGCTGGTTGCCAAAGTTTTGTTTAAAGAATGTTATAGATGCAGTATTGATGTTCTATTATTTTGAAAACATTGTCGATATCGTTTTCAATCAGAGTTAATTATTTATTTTACATTTAAGTTTTATGAGATGAAAGTGTTAGAACTTAGTCCATATTGTTATTTACCACTTAAATAATGAAATCTCTAAAGTTACACTTTGAATGTTTAATAGAATGTCGGAGATTATTTGAGTTGATTACAAGGTTAAAGTATAAGCATTTGACTAAGCACTAAACGCCAACACTCATCATCCAGAGACATTTGACGGACCTTGCACAAGTTCTCTCCACTTTCACATTGCACATGTGTATGATGTTTACGTTATACTTATCCATGGAAAATTTTCACAATCTTTAAGCATTAAAATTTCCATTATTTTCCTGTATAGAAGCAAATTCTAAACGATGTACGAATGCAGAGTTAATTAATTAACTTCTTTTAACTTCAGATTCCGCACTTGATGAAAGAAAGTTACAAATAACAATTTGGGTGAAAATTTTATGAACAGTAATTTTGTCTCCCCGATTAATTCATGCGACACACGAAGCTCTGTCACGCGTTTTGGCTCTGAGAATCTTGGACGTTGCTGTTTGGTCAGAACTGTTTATCTAACAAAGATTTAGCGAGTTCATAAAAAACTTCCGAAACTCTTCCCACACAAATGTCATAGACGTCCTTCGTAACGCGGTTTGCCGTTAACTGACCTGATTTCTTTCAACTTTTTCGTCCAATTGGAAATAAAGCTTTAATAGGCTGCAACTTGGCTGTAACGAGCACAGAAATTCCTTCTGGCAGCTGTTAATGATTTCAGTTTCGCTGTATGCAAGAGAGTTAGTTTTTTTTATCCTGCTGTTTCCATTCAGTTACAAACCCAGCGGAACACAAAAGTTACGCTGTTTATTATGTCTAAATGTGTAACATACGAGTATGTGTACATGCAGAATTACTGGAAGCCAAAGATGCAAGTTATTGAAAAGGTTCTATTATATCGCTGTTTTACACTTTGAAATGTCATTGCAGTTGTCTGAAATTGAGACAATAAGTTTTTATTTGAAGAACCTGTTTAGTGCTTTGAGACAATACAGCTGTCTTCCCTACAACTTTGTCTGACACAATAAACATGATTGTTATTGTGAATATTATATGCGTTGTTTAGCGTTGTGATGCTGGATCAGTGTCCGTCATCATGTGTAAATGAGGAGATGTTAGTAATCGGCTAAACTGACTATAATTTCACACCATTTAACACGGAATGAAGAAAATCTCCATTTGCGAAATGCCGTGTCTGTGAAAGCTTAAGACAATGGACACTATCCGCACCATTAAATGCCTTCTAACGCGACATCTTCAGAAATTTAGACTGCGAATCGTATAATATTGAAGCCGGGACAGTATAGTTGGTGTTCCTCGTAGATGGTTCGTTACGGGCTGAACGGCCGGGAAACGCACTTCGATACCTGACTGGAGCAAGTGTTGTCTGCACTCCAGAATGTCCAGATCGATCCTGGGCCTCAACAGACCTCCTGTTCAGTGCGTGCAGGTTCCTCCTTTTTGTGGTGTAAAGCGGCCGGGACAGGAACCTGACCTCTTGTCTCTGTCTACTTCCCAAACTAAACTCCACTCCCTCGTATGACCATGCACGGCTTGGTGCAATGTAATACCGCTCTACCTTACACGCTTTGGCCTCGCGCAGTACCGTTTCCTATAAGGTCCATTTGTATAAATTTGTGATAATTTATTACGTCAGTTAAGCTTGACACTTCTATGTGAAACTAAACATCATTTTAATCGTCAGGCCTACATTTCATACATAAGAAAGTCTAGTTTTATGGCACCGTGTGCGTGTTGTGGGTGCACGATCACCCGTGTTTGTCCACTGCAGTAAGGTTACGTGATACAGACGTGTTTTATGAAAGGTCTTACGCATATTTCTACCTCCTGCTCTTATTTAAATTTCTTGTTATTTATAAAAACTACGTTGTGGTTTGTTCATTGTGATACTGTTATTAAAAGTAAAACGTGACAGTTTTAATGAAGCAGCATCCACTCAACTGTGAAATAATTATTCTGGGTTGAAATAGGCTTGTAATAGTTTTAATTTGACCTAATTCAAATGGCTGAATCTTATGACGCTGACTGTAAACTAAT
>Ga0123354_10011732_pt1 | contig 13569 bp, 4 predicted proteins | sample TergutLab28metaG_2_FD_97872 | JGI IMG/M metagenome (GOLD analysis project Ga0123354, IMG submission 97872) | Labiotermes labralis P4 segment gut microbial communities from Petit-Saut dam, French Guiana - Lab288 P4 | ecosystem: Host-associated > Arthropoda: Insects > Digestive system > Gut ... | reverse complement strand
TGATGATGGATATATTAATGTCCGAAACATGTTGAGTACATAAGAAGTGAAATAAAATAGTAAGTGACATCAAGTTGGTCTTTTATTCTTCAACTATTACAATGATGCACGGTCCAATAAACATAAGTTTTCTAAAGTCTTAATCGGAAACTGGTCACAGCCAGTGTTGTTTTCAACAGCTGTCAACAGGTGATATTTGGTCTCTACTGATTGTCACGGAAGTCAAAATTTAAGAATTGTGTTGAAAGGTCAGGGATTTTCGAACATTATTTGTGTAGAATATCTTCAAAATTGCCCAATTCCCTTAATTACAAAACTGAACCCACTATAAACTTACTGAGAAATGTGAAGCTGCAGAGAATTTTGAAGGAGAAAAGAGTTGCGATAATTTTAGGGATTTCTTGAGCCCGGTACATCGGCGAAGATAAATTTCCCGGAATTGAATTAAGTACCACACCGTGCAGCCGTATAGAACATTGCAGATAGAACTGCAGGTATTCTTAATATCTTTAACAAATCGAAATAAATGTTGGTTTCATGTGTCTGCCATTTTAATGCCGGGGCAAGAGCCCTCGTTAACCATTGAACATGGGGCCGGTTGGGTTCCAGAGCCGATCGATTCTCTGTGGAAAGTTTTTACGCCATGTTGTGGTGGAAAACTGGGATGTGAAAAGTGTTTGACATAACGACGCTGTTTACTGCAGGGATTGTATAGCGTCGATGTTAGGTGAAAGAAATGTGGTTATGGACAGGTGATGGAGTAATACTGGCTGGAAAAACGGTAGTACTCAGATAAAAACGGTAGTACTCAGATAAACATACCCATACCAGTGCCACTTTCTCCACCAAATCCACAAAGTCTGATCTGAGATTGAACTCGGTCCTCCGCGGCAACGCGGGCATGTGCGTGTAAGTATGTACGTACGTACGTAAGTATTTATATACTCGTGTGTACGTATGTACGTACGCATATGTGTATGTATGCATGTATGTATGTGTGTATGTATACGTATGCATGTATGTGTACATGCATGTGTGATGTTGTGTATGTACGCATGAATATGTACATATAGGCCTATATCTATATACTTGTAAGTATATAAGTATATGTATGACGTGTATGTACACGTATGTATGTATGTGTGTTTGTATGTCTCTACTGATAAGTATACATGTGTGTATTACGTATGTGCACGTATATATGTCTCTATGCGTGTATGTATGTCTCCAGAATTATAAATGTTATAGCAGTACGCATTTCCGGTCTTCACCATCACATTCCGTTGGACCCGTGCAGAATCCAGTCTTGTGGATTCAAGGTACTTTTACCACGGAGGACAAAAGGTGAGGAACGTGAAACCCAGTTGGTATCTAAATGTCCGTTTGCCTGTAGGTCCTTGCAGAAGAAGCAACGTGTTCGCCTGTAGCGGTGGCGTTGCAGTAGGTGCCCGGCTCGAGTCCGGCCTGAGCACAGGACGTCAGTTGGTCAGAGAAACTCTGGGATCGTGCTTCGATTAGTGCTCGAGTGTTTCCTTCAAATTCTACTCAATTCATCATTACCAGTCTATAGCAGGCTGTATAGACAGCTCGTTAAATTTTCCGTTCATGTAAATTATGTGTATTACATTGATGCATTTTAAATATCATAAGAATAGGATTATAACATTTTTTGTGTATGGGTTTATTTTTTTGAATGAATGCCTAAGGCAAGCTACTCTGTTGCTGTATATGTTCAGTACACATTGTGATGGGGATTTGTTAGCAGTGGAATGTTCTTAAGATTTTTATTACATCGTAAACTTTTGCCGCACAATCCCATTTAGGTAGCAGAATCAGTGCAAATTCTAGTGTTACAGTATTATTTGAAGGCTGTTATTTTCGTGTAAGTACAGCAAACTGCCCGCATCTTTCAAGATGTTGGTATTAGTTATTTCTACGAAACTCTGTATTCACAATTTTCGATTTAAATTTAAATGGGTCTTTTATTGATGAGAGATATAAAATCACGATATATAACATACATATTGTTTGGTGTGTAATCTGGTATATGGGCTGTTGTTGCAGCAAACGGTGTCGCTACTTACGAACATTTGTTACGGTGTCTCTTCGTGCTGGTCCGCTGCCTGACAATGCTGTACTTGTTTTGCATGCACAGAAAGCTCACTCGTTCAGGCCGAAACAAACCGTAACTAAATCTGTTTGGAACATCGCCTGGGAAACCTATTGCTTTTTTGTTCTGTTCTTCCTCGTCCTCTGCTTTCCTTTCTATTGTTTTGTTTTATTTATTAGCTTGTTAGGTGGTTTATCTGTAGGTGATACCTCCGTAATTGCCTGCTGAAATCGCTGCTTGAAAACTTTGCTACGCATAGAGAGTACTTTGAACTTGTAACAGAACTAAATTTTAAGTGCATCTTCCAGCGTTTATGTAATCTAGCATGGTTATGGGAGCAGAATGTTACTTCTGAACTTGACTATCATACACTGTAGATGGAGGCAGCAGGTTTCTCCAAAACGTAGGTAAGTATGACCCATCTACACTGAAGATGGAGACATCGAGCTACTCTAAAGCTTCCATCCTGTCAGTTTTCTACCCTGAAGATGGAGGTAACATTGCTTTAAAACTTTGGTATGTATGACTCACCAACCCTGAAGATGGAGGTAGCAGGTTTCTGCGAAAACTTGGTACCTGCCTACGTAATTACATGGCATGATATCTCAGAAGACGGTAAGCCAGAAAGTCGAACTTTGTGTATATTCTTTGTTCTGACAAGTGGTTCTTCAAGAATGATTACTGAGAGTATTCTGTTTCAGTTTTAAAATTGCCTGTCGTTGATGCATTCATAACACACGGAAAAAAATTCCACAGTGAAGAGTACTGTAAAAGCTGATTCATTGCGGTGTCTTTCAGTTTATATCCTCAATTTATTCCTCTAATCTAGTTTTCAGTGTACACAGCCTACATTATTTCTTTCCTAATATTTTCTTAAGTTATTTTATCTAATCTTGTACAGTACAGTCTATGACACATATTGTGCACTGAAATCTGTTTCATGTTCTCCTGTATGCACTCAAGTGCCACATCCGTTTAACAATGCGTCTTCCTTATTGTCCTAAGGACCATTTTATCCACAAGTTCCTCGAAACAAGTGAAAAGCTGGCAACGAGGCTTTTATTTGGCAGTGTCTCTTACCCCTACTTCGTGGAGAATTATTGGGTCCGGTCGGATCACTTCATTCCATTTGCAGTGTTTTTAAAACAATACATACAAAATCTTACTTCGAAAACTTCGAGTTAAGAGACCGTTTGGCGGGTCCGAACGTTGTAATAAAACGAAATTCTCAGGGATGTTCTTCTGGGATGGGATACGCGCACTTTTGCGACTTTACGCAGTGTAGTTTGGTAGTTTATTACAGATGTTTCGGGACAACATATTCTTCCAACTTTCACAGGTAAAGCAGTATATCTCGCGGATTTCTTCTTAGAATGAGAAGTGTTTCAGACAAAATATGTAGAGAAAATCAAAACACTTATTACATATTCAATAACTTTTTCCGAAAATCGTGCCGTTTATGAGGTAATGTGGAAAAATATGTTACAGCCATACAGACCACAAATGACGATACAAAACGGTGTATAAAAGGTGCAATTACAAGCCAGATACCTAAGGCAAAAGTATATATATATATATATATATATATATATATATATACACACACACACACACACACACACACACACACACACACACATATATATATATATATATATATATATGCGCTCAAAGTGTTCAATACTTATTACTTCATAATTGATTTAGTCCATCTGATCTCGTGAATTGTTTTAAGGAAATATTTACAAAAAATTACAAATTACGCAACGACTTACATGTCATCACGATCTGTTTAGCAACAATTTACGCCTAAAGAGACCGTAAGCAAAGGCACATTCTCTTGATTTCAGTTCAGCTCGGGCACTTCACATGAAGTCCTACATAATACTTATTGTTGCTGGCTACATGAATTTGCCATAAAAGCACTGTTAGTGCAGCAACACTTACCATTTTTATATACGCAGTTGACAGTGACGTGCAGTTCAACACACACAGAATTAATATTTGTTTTTCCATTGCAGCAATGGCCACACGGTCGCGCCACAAAATTACGTTATACGTACATTGCCAGTCTCCACGATATAATACAGGATTGCTGATAAGTCCTTAACCCGACCAGGAAGGAAACAAACTAATGTTTCTGTCAGAATGGCGTGAATCTGCTTTGGCGCCTTGTCTTGGATGGGGGGGGGGGACTTGATGACAGCTCGCGTCTCCATATTGTTGAAACCACGCGTATCCCTGACATGCTTCCGAGCTTGTTTCCTTCCTGGTCGGGCTAAGGACTTATCAGCACCCCGGTACGTTGGACTAAATCGAGATTCAGAAGATACAATGATGAGGACAAGGAGAAATGACAAGAAAAATTTTGACACTGGATTTGGATGTTCAACAAACATCTTAAAATAAAAGAAAAAATTTAAAATTTTGGAATATTTTTTGTCTTTTTAGCCGCTGGTATTTGGCGGTAGTTGAATGGTTTTCTGCTCATCCAAAGGAAAGACACAAAAATCTATGTAAAGAACTTGTGTTCAGTTTACAAACAAAGCACTCGAACATGCGGCTGCTGCCGTCTGCCGTCGTCCACTTGAACGCCGCTTCGCTAAACGGAAGGGCTTGTGACAGGCCAAATTGGTCACGATTTTCCGTGGTTCTCCTCCGTCCTAGTACAAGTTTGAATTGTTACTAAATTCCCACGTTGCAATGCGTGGTTTTCTTTGAACCCTCTTGACATTAATGTCAATATTTGTTAACAAACCAACCCCCCTCCAACATTATAAAAAATTAATCATAATGTTGCGCTCAAACTACAAAATTAAAACTTGTAAAGTAACAATTTAACCGATTTTTTTCAACTTCTTTCTTCTGCAGCATATTCAAACAGTTCACTTCTCAAACTACCTTTACCAGAAGAAGAGGCGGGCAATCGCTGAGAACTTTCAAAGCCATTAAATTTTCTATTTCCTATTTGTCAACAATGCAATGCCCTGCTGCTTATTTGCTCTCCGCGGTTTATATAACAGAGCATTCCAAAGACTTTCGTAGCCGGTGAAGTCGCATACATCCAACAAGATTCAATGGAAATATCGGGGATTTGCTATAAAAAGTGTCATAATTCTCTTGCTGGTACTTAAACTCGTTTTCTCTTAGCCAACGCTACAGTAAAGTACATCCACTTACTTGTTTTAATAATATAAACTTAATTTTACTCTGAATGGTTTTATAGTTTTTCAGGTCTGGGAAAAGCGCTGAAAAAGGAATTTGTGCTTGAAATACGTTAAGAGAATTTAAGGTTTTGGGTTATTGACTAAATATTGAGCTGTGCGTTTATTACACTAATAGGAGCTACTGATTGCAGCTAAGGTTGTGTTTTATAGCAGATGAAGTAATTTTGTATTTCTTAACGCCTCTGCCAGTTGTCAATTACACATCACCTGCGAAACATAATGAATAAATGAGCGCTGAGTACTTTGTAATGGTAGGGGATACCGGAGTTCTCTATTCGGAAAGAAGATTATCTCAGTGACACTGTCTTCACCACAAATTCCACATGGTCTGGAAGGAGATCTAACCCGGACCCCCGAGGTGACAGGCCGGCGACTGACTCTCTGAGCTCCGGAATGTCCTGAAGTCCTTGATTATCATTCACAGTACTGAAGACAAATTTTAATGAAACAAAACAGGAGTGGGAGACAAGAGACGACGTAATGAGAAAACTGTGGGAACAATTCTTGATTCGAAACACACGAATTGCGTTTGAATCAGCGTTGTAAGTCTTTTTTGGCATTCCAATTTGAAACAAATTCCGTTAACGGTGAATATTTCCTACAACTACAGGTAATTTGTCTTTTGTGAAAGTACTCTCGTAAATAAAGTACACTGAATTGTGGGTAATTTTACTTTATTTCACATATAAGATTTATTCCATCTTATTGCACAGTATATACCTTGGCTAACGTACGTAGTCATCTTCAGGGTGTGCACAAAAGTCACCTTTTTTTTTTAAGTTCATACCGTGCATTTTGATTACTTAGTGTTTATTATTACACCAACAAATGTGCATGAAAGTAGTATAAAATTAATATTAAAATTGCTACGGCGTGTTTCGGTGTTCTCATACCATCCTCGGGGAGCTTACGTGTTGTGTCAGCTAAAGGTATGAATTATTGGATTGATAAAATAAAGTTTAACAATATCTAGTTATGGTGAAATCTAATCTTTGGTAAAATGTGGCCGCATAAGTAATTATTACAGATATTAATATTTTAATATTAATTTTATATTGCTTATATGTGCATTTGTTGGTGTAATAAACACTAACGTCACGTTTAGTTGAAAATATAGAGCACTGTCGAAGATTAAGATGAAATGTGCATTTCGAAGTAAATTACATTTTATTTGTATGTTATAGACAATGATGCATTAAATAACAGAACAAAATTTGTATTTATTTTTTGCCTCTAAGCACCTTCTTCTCAGTACACTTAGAACGTTCTGTATACAGGAAAGTTACATATGTATAAGCCAGAAACTCTGTAACGACAGCCTCAGTACAGAGCTCTCGTCTGATGAATACGCAGCGTTAATGCCATTTGATCCCTTCACACAAATGCCAGCGTATTCTTTTCGGTGTTGACTTACCAAAGCAACATGTGACCGAAGCGGCATTGTAGCCGTCTGCTTTATCGCAGAAATCCCCTGACAGTAATTTAATTTACTAACTACAAATATTATTCGTTTTACTTTTCCAAAATTTTGAAGTGTCCAGCAATTGATGCAAAGTGCAGACACGCGTGGGTAAAAAAGGAGACAAGGAAAAGGGGCAGCCTAAAATTAATTTGCCTGGGGTGGCGGAAAACATAGAGCTCATGCTGTATGTCGCTGTGCTACTTACTCTAATTTATACATTTTAAATATCCAGCTTTACTGTAGTAAGAAATACAGGGACCAAGGAATGTCGGATAAAATGAGTAGTGTTTTTGAAACTGAAGTTTAGGAAAGTGAATCTGATGTTTATTGGACCGTGCATCTTGTGACAATTGAAGAATAAAAATCCAGCTAGATGTCATTGCTATTTTTATTTTTCTTCTTAGATATTCAATATTTTTCGGGCATTATTATGCCCATCTTCAGGAGTTTGCGACTATGTTGTTGAATTACCACATTGGTTGATTTCGTTTTTGGTACGCTGTGTGTTGGAGTTAGGGTGCCCGGATACCACCCTAGCCGAACCGCACCCTAACTCCAACATACAGCAAACCAAGAACGAAATCAACCAATGTGGTAGTTCAACAACATAGTCGCAAACTCTTGAAGATGGGCATATTAGTGCCCGAAATTGTTGAGTATCTAAGAAGAAAAATAAAAATAGCAAGTGACATCTAGCTGGTTTTTTATTCTTAAGCTATTAGGGAAATGATTTGCTACAATAGGACGTGGGCCTGTACATATAAAGACAAATAAAATATTATGTCAGTAAATGGGACACGGACTGGTGGGACCGAGAGTTCAGGGATGTCCGAAGAAAATTCGGACAAGTTTCAACATAATCCTGCGTAGTTAATCATGACGGCAATGATAATGAGGTTTTTTTTTTCGCTTTACAGCAGTGTTTTTCAAGCTTGCGCCCTCGACCCACTCTTTCTTACTTTCCTCTTTCTGTTTCATCCTCCGACTTTTCTACGCAGAACTAGGTCATTCTATATTTTGAGTCAAACGGCCCAAGTGTTACTGTAGGCAAATATCGGAATCCCCTCTATCAGAAAGGCAATTATATCTCTTCGCCACGATTCTGCCTATAGTGACGCTGACCGTCATGTTTGTGTGATTTGGAGACAGTTACACCATCAGATTAACGTGCGTGACAACTTGGATTTTTGGCTTTGGCAAGTTTGTAGGCAGGAATGAAGTCATGAAGAACAAGCAGTCGTAAAGTCACATTAGGTAAATAAGTAAACTTTAGAGAGGAAGAAACCTACGTCATCATTCGCAACACCTGGTTTCCTCTACTGAGTTACAACACAATGAGATGTGTTCTGTTACGTTAAACTTTAATTCTATTGCTTGGGTATGGCTGTTTTAAACAAAGCAAACAATATTCCAATTCACATAACTAGACTAACAAATGCACATATGTAAGACCTGTTTATCACACAGTCACTAAAAGGCACTTTTATCTACTAATAAAATAAAAAAGTTTCTTAAAACACAAACAAACTCTTAAAAATTGGGCTTCTTTTTTTGCAGTTTATGTACACTCTTTACGCTCTGCAGAAGTGTGTGTTTCAAGGGGTCGTTTGGTACTGATGTATAGCGCTGGTCGAAGGTAAGGAGTGAAATTGTTATGTGCGTTATGTGGTTTTGTGAGAAGCTGAATTTTATTCGATTTTAATGGTAGATAAAACTGCATTTTAGTGACTGTGTGATGTACACATCTTACATATGTGGGCTTGTTCGTCTTGTTATGTGAATTGAAATATCCCTCTTAATTCACATATTGGAACATATTAAGTTCATTAATGAAAACAGTATTATTTACAATTACATGTGTAACTTCAGTCAAAACTTTCATTAGTGTATTTATTTCTGTTATTCTCCCGTTATTATTGCCCCAAAACATGTTGTAACCTCGGGTTTAGACATTCACAGTTAAAGGGGTTCACGCTTGTAAGTACACGTATTCATATTTCTCATCCTTTTACGAAACCTCGGATTATAAATTAATTCTAAGGATTGCTATTCAAAATGTAGCTCTTGTTCTGGGTCGCGAAGCAAAAGAAGTTGAAAAACAATGCTTTAAATCTTTTAGAACTGTCGAAGGCACTTCTCAACCAGAGTTTTCACTAGCCCAAACGTATATCTGTTAATGTAAGACGACTTATTAGAATGTGTGTACGTAAGTAGCGTTCAATGTAGGCCTGCCTTACAAATTATGGACTGGTGTGTGTTGTAAAATGGGCGTAGATGGGCAATATTTCAGTTTTACTGCTGCGATAATGAGGGCTATGTTTGTGTGTTAGTTGTTTGTGAGGAAAGCTCTCATATACAGAAGAGTTCAACTTAAAATGTGCCTTGGGTTCCGCACAAATACGACGGTAGTACTGTTACTTGGAACACACGACGGTGTTATTGGTGTATGAAGCGGTATGAGAATGCAGTATGACGTGGGAGTTGGTAGCATGCTTGAATGTACAATCCCAACACACGTCCTGATAGCAATGATAATCAGCATTAGTTTAGCAGACTTTCAACAGCGTACTTTGTGCTTAGCGTCAAAACTGAATCTGAGACCCTCTCGGCAACCTGTCTAGTGGCCACTGACTGTCTTTACCTGGATATAAAGCGGCTAGAGAATGAGATTTAACAACCATCTCGATCTAGTGTCGAAGTTAAGGGGTCATGGGATATGCCTCCACTCCCCCATACATTCCCACAGTCTTCATGGCATGTGTTTAATTAAGCGCATGAGCAGTTGTAGTTCCTTCCCTGAACAGGATCAGAACTTTCCTGCTAAGCCAGTCTCCAAAAAAAGTTAATTATTTTGATTAATTTTGTTCGTAGTTTCTATAGGCAGTAGGAGCAGCGGTAATCACTCATTGAATGGCGTCAGTTTTAATATATTCTTCCTTTATGAAAATATAGAAGCATTAAAGTCGACAATTATGCAGGGATAAAGAGTGGCACTTGCAGCATTAGCTGAAGTTGGCGGGACCTTTATATACTAACTTTCGCAGCTACACACAACGGAGACAATCATCCATGCATAAGATGGGGCAGAAAAATAAGATCTTTTAAATACTTAAGACATTCATCAGAGTCATTTGATGGAATTTTTGTGTCAATTCCGAAGAGCTTGTGTTGCTCCGTACTTAACAAGAGACGATGAACTACCCTGTCACACATTATACAGCCATCTATGTCACCAGTACTCTTACATTATAACAGAATTTTGAGTATTAAAAACATGCATTGTGGTAACATATATTGGCGAAGAACGTAAATAAGCTTTACATATATAAATCAAAACAAACGGTGGCAAATAATTATATATGGTTTACATGGTGACATGCACAAGGAAGACATTCTTCCTTGAACAAATATGCTATACTGCTGACTATCCGAGCTTTTCCGGAGGCAATAAGTCAGCGACATGCAACAGGACTGCTCCGGGTGCCTCACCTGTGTCTGTAACGACGGTTGTAACGGATGTTCGACACACCTTTAAGAAATCACTGAGAAAAGTCCCTAATTTTTAAGGAACAAGAATACCTGTTAGTGTGGAGAATTCTGAAATTATCTCTACGTTGATTTGGAATAGATTCAGATGATGTTAGAAATACCTTTAGTTGTGTACAGTCAGATGGAATAAAACACAACTTTCAGTAAATAAGAAAATGGCAAAATTTGATTGGCTCAAATAATTCCGAAAATGTAACTGAATTATAACAGGGCGTTTTTGAGTGCTTTGTTGAGCTTGAAATGCTATGGAGAAAATTGATATAATCTACAGACCGCAAATAATATAAAATGCTAACAAGTCCTGCTTCCTGTTTGACCATAAACCCACCAAAGAAGTTCTTTTGAGAAGGGCAGTAACCCCATGTTTTCTCAAACTTTCCTGGATGCGCAAAAAAATTGGTAAAAGGAACTAAACTAAAATAACATTTGGAAACAATTTCAAGTGGGCATGGTTGAAAGCTGGAATATCTACAACTGCACAAACTGGTTTCTCCTCCACCTCAGCCTTCCATTCAACAACGAGGTTACATAACATTAATTTTTCTATCTTCTTCCATAATAACTCAAATTCTTGTTTCAACGTGTCAATCTCAAGAACTTAATTTGCTCTTTTCAGGTCTTATACTTATCAACATAATGAAGTTTTAAGATCTCTTCACAGTCTATATTGACTACGATAATTCCTAAATAGTTATCTACGGTTTCAGATTAACGAATATTTTGTCCCGTAACACCCCAGCTTGTGCTGAACGTAGATCGGGCTGCCGCAAATATTTTTCAGCTTCCGAAATCATGCATGGAGTTGTGTATTTTCATTTGTTTAAATACTGATCCTACAAATTTTGGCAACGTCCTTCAAGATGTCACTTTTACAGTCTCATTTAGCCTTGCAGACAACCTAGAAAGTGGACTGAACGTACGAAGGAAATGCACAAGATAATGAATTAAGATACCGTTCAATAAACCGAGAAGATGTAAACGTTTCCCACCGAAGATTGGCGTCAATCGGAATTAGGTGTAAATAAATGCATTTCCTACCTCGAAGAGAGCATAGACCGCGTGCGTTATGAATCGATCGGTAAATTATCTGTAGGGAAAAAATTATGTTTGTTGTGAACATTATATGATGTTAATAAATGCAGTGCGTGGACAAAGTGAAGAGTATGGTAACGTAACGTTAGCACTTTGCATTAGACCGGTCCCGCTCAGTCCTTAGCTCGCGGGCAAGGTGTTGCCCGCAAGTTTTATTTTGTACGCAGAAATTTTTAAAATCAGGAAACCTCTTTTGACGCTTTCCACGACAAAGTCGAGATACAAGGCAAAAGCAAGTTTAAAAATTTATGAGCTACTGATTTTTGGAGACGTAATTAACCAATTTTGTAAAAATGCACCACAAATAGCGGAACTCCAGTCTGTGTAATGAATTAGTTTTTTTTTTTAATTTTTTTCCCTGTTATTAACAGTAGTATATCCATTTATTGCGCATGATGTGTATGAAAGTACGCCGGTAAGATTATGCTTGTGCTTATTCATTCTTCGTGCTGTTTGCTTAATCTGAATCAAATTTTGCTGAAGATGCCTGCACCTTACTATACGTTCAGCAGACCTGCTGTAGACAGTTCAACAAAAGTGTACACGACTAGCAACATGGCTTTTATTGTTATTGTTATTCTTTAAATACGGTCATATGAACCCATCAGGTCTTCAATTTTTCAAATGAGATAATTTAATTACTTCAAATGTTTGTTTCTGTATATTTTCATACTAAGTTCCGTCTTATACGGACGCAGAAATCTTGATAGTGACAATAAATCTAAGCCTTATAAAATCATATTGGCACCTCTCTGCAGTCAAAATCAGAATGCGGTCCTGCACTTATTGTCTGCCATCATTTCGTCCTTCGATGGGGAATTGCACTCATTGATGATCATCAGTATAAAATGTGTACGGATTTACGATTGTAATTACATTAAACGAAGTCCTGCTGTACAAGGTAACTTTCAATCAGTTTTTCAATATACCAGGCTGTACTCGTACGAGTAATTCGCAAGTAGAAAAAATAAAATACTTATTCAACGAAAGTCGTAGCAACTTAGTCTTCATCAACATTAAAACGTGTACTTACTAATGCCCCGCGGTAGCACAGTGGTTAAGGTGCTGTGCTACAAATCGTAAGGTCGCTGGTTCGATCCCAGCTAATGTCAGTGGATTTTTCATTGACATAAAATCCTTCCGATCGCTCTATGGTCCTGGGGTCGACTCAGCCTCTAACAGAAATGAGTACGAGGAGTATTTCCTGGGGGTAAAGGCGGCCGGTGCGTAAGGCTGAAAATCTACCACCATCCTGTGCCGTTATTACGAAATCTGGGAGCCTTAACTTCCTGGAACCCTCTGGGCCTGTCCAAGCCTGTATTGGGACTGCTTTACTTCTTTTATTTACTAAAATGCCTGATGCTGGGTAATTTCTTTCGGAGGTCAAAGGATCAGAAGAAATGTGTAAATGAGAAGCAATAACTTTCTCCAACTTTTAGGCAAGAACAAAACGTTTAAATCCACAGTCCTGCATCGAGACAAGCGGAGGCCAAGGGAACTTCCCTTGGCCTCCGCTTGAGGCAGCTCTGTCAACTTTTAACGTCATTTTTCTTGTTAAAGAAATTTTTTTTGGAGAAATAATTAATAATAACAAATGAGTCTGCTATCAATTCGGAATCGTATCTTACTAAAAAATCTTTTCGTTAGTTCATTAGGTCATGATGTCACAAATGAAACTTATCGTATTAGAATTTTATGACGACAACGATGATGGTTTTATGGAATCAGAAGTTCAATAACATATTCGAAAGAGGTTTTGCCGTTTGCCATCATCCAAAGCTGCATATTTCTGTCCACATTTTCCAATTCCAAGTGTATCTTCAATCGGTTTCTCGAAAACGGTAGGGCAAGGCGATTCGTCCACGTGGTGAGATGTCTAACCTGCGATGGGATTTGAGACCTTCGTCCACTTGTGTATTGTGTCTCGTATAGATTTACATGTGTGAGAGAGGGAGAGAGTGTGTGTGTGTGTGTGAATGTGAGAGTGTGTGTGTGAGAGTGTGTGTGTTTGTGTGTGTGTGAGAGAGAGAGAGAGAGTGTGTGTGTGTGTGTGTGTGAGAGAGTGTTGTGTTTGTGTGTGAGAGAGAGTGTGTGTGAGTGTGTGTGTGTGTGAGAGAGAGAGTGTGTGT
>Ga0123354_10011730_pt1 | contig 13570 bp, 9 predicted proteins | sample TergutLab28metaG_2_FD_97872 | JGI IMG/M metagenome (GOLD analysis project Ga0123354, IMG submission 97872) | Labiotermes labralis P4 segment gut microbial communities from Petit-Saut dam, French Guiana - Lab288 P4 | ecosystem: Host-associated > Arthropoda: Insects > Digestive system > Gut ... | reverse complement strand
TTTGAATAATCGCCGAATTTTACGGTTCCTGTTTCACTGATGGAAACAACAGGGTCGGTTGTATAAATACCGCGAACCGGATGCACAAGCACAATACGGTAAAGGCCTTCTTCGATTCCGTCTGCCTTTATGCCGCTTATTTCCCTATCAGAGACAACTGTGTAATCGCCGTTTTCAAGCAGGAAATCCATGCTTAAGGGCCTGCTGCCGCTTTTTTCCAGGGTTATACGGCTTATATTGCCGTTTTCGGAGAAACCCCTGCCGTAAATACTCAGATGCAGAATGCCCTGTTCATCCTGGGAAGCGTCAACCCAGGTTATATAGGTATGAGGTACGTATTTGTTTGTACGGAAGTACAATTCCGAAAGAGGTCCAATATTGCCCGCTTCGTCAATGGCCTGTACTACAAAACGCCACAATCCGTTGTCCTGATTGTTGTATGGCACGAAAGTATCCGTTCCCTGAATCCTGGGAGCGCTGATTCTTTCGGGCGGGAATTGGCTTGCCGCGGCCGCCTGGAATTCCCCGCTGTCCATGCCGGTAAACGGGTATGCCGATCCCAGGTACTGCAGATTCCATGCGTAACCTGCAATGTCGGAAGCCGGCGGCGGATTCCAGTTCAGGGTGAATGTATTTGAAAGCAGGTATCCGTTATCATCGACAGGCGGCTGTATTATAACAGCCGCCGGCGGCGGAGTCGTATCGCGTATGAATTCGATGCGGCTCGGCACAGACCAGTTACCGGCGTAATCACGTGCAATTATTGAAAAATACCAGATCCCGTCCTGATCGGCTTCAAGTTCTATATTGGTGCTTGCAGCTCCCCCCTGGTTGTATATGGCAATATCCTGATTCGGATTGATATTTTCATCCATGGACCAGGTATAGGAAAACCCCATAATTCCTGAAGAATCTGAAGGTACGTTCCAGGATATCTGCGCCTTGTCTCCCCTGGTCCGCTTGCCTGAAGTGAAATTCCTGGCTATAAGTCCGGGGGCGTTAACCGATGTATCCGGGAAAAGGCTGTATATGCGTGATACGTTATTGTTGATAGTCTGCCAGAAAATATAGATACCGTCGGTTCCTACAACAGGACGCCCGAAGGATGCGTCCCCTGCGATAATTCCTGACAGATCGTTGTTTGTCCAGTTTACACCGGACTGCTGGGCCAGATAGATCCTGTTCTGCCCCCTGCGGTTGTCAAACCAGACCACGCAAAGGCTGCCTTTATAATTGAAGGCGACCGGATTATTGCAGTACGCATCGACAGAGTTGATTTTGTCCGGTACGCCGGTTACAGCGCCGGAACTGTCAAGCCAGGCTGAATAAATCTGCGGTGAACCGGTACGGTAACGGCGTTCCCAGACCAGAAACAGGGAACCGTTCTGTACGGAAAGCTGCGGCCGCTGGTTGTCAAAAAAATCCGGCGAGGCTGTTGTTGAGGTGTAGCTATCCTGAAAAGTTGTGATTCTCTGGGCCTGGCTCCAGGTTTTTCCGCTGTCATCTGAATATTTGATGAAGAGCTGAAAAGCCGGTATGGAATCGGAATTTCCCATGAATGACTGAAAGACAACATAATCCCTGGAACCAAGGCCCGCGTGCGACGGCAGAAAATTTAGCTGCATTTCCGGCTCCGTTACAAAAGCACGGAAAGGCGTCCAGTTATAACCGTCGTCGGAAAGGGCATAAAATATTGAAAGTGAAGTTTCGTTCCCGCGGGTTATAAAAAGAATGTAGCCACCGTCAGCGCGGACCGCGATTCTGGGCGCGACCGAAACTTCGGCGCCGTTGTTAATCCTGTAACGGTCAAAAGTGAGGCCTTTATCATCTGAAATGAGGATCTCGGTTTCGCTGGAAGAAGCGGCTGCGGCTATTATTATGCGGTTCTGATTGTCAATTACTGCGCTGAGCATGGAAGGTTCGGTACCGGAAAAAGCATAGGGGCCGCCTATGGTTCCGCGTTTTGCCCAGGGACCGCCTTCTTCCTTAACCGCAAGCGAAATTCGGATGTTCCCGCCACCCGAATTGGTCTGGGATTCCTGCCATAAAAGAATTCCCAGATCGTCGTTGAAAGCAGAAAAAGGGAAAGTGCCTGCAGAAGCAGAGAAAAGACCCGGATTTTCCCAATACAGAATATCCTGGGCTCCAACCGTGAACGCAATGAAAAAAAAGAAGATGCCAAAAAAAATTTTGGGTATGCAGGGAAGCTGCAGACGGATTGCAGAATTTTTTACGGTAAACATCATAATTGAGACTCTATCCTGCTCTGCAAATCAAGTATCTGTACAACCCTCTGGTTATTCGGATTACGCAGGAGTTCCTGCACAATGGCCCATGCAGTATACTTGTTTCCCCGCTGGAATTCCATAACTGCCCGCTGGTAATCATCGTAGGACTTGCTGTCCATGACCAGTTCCGCAGTCCCGGTCATCAGAATTGACAGCCTGTCCTTGAGCATAATCGCGGCGTCATTGTTCGGATTAAGCACAATGGCCTGGTTAATCCAGACCTGTGCAACTGAATACATTGCAGTGTTGCGCGTTTCGATAATGGGCCTGGCCTGCTGTGTAAGGCTGTCAGAATCGGCAAGGGCCTTTGGATCGGGCGGAGGCGGCCTGTAGCCCATATCAATTTCAGCCTGGGTAAGTATCTGGCTGATTCCCGGGTAGTTGGGATTTATCTCAACAAGGTTCTGCAGATCGGCAAAAGATTCCACCGAACGGATAGCCGGTTTTGTCCCTGCAACCGCGTCGTTTATCCTCTGCCTGAAAGAGGCGTTAAAGCCTACGGGATCGGTAAACTGATCGATCTGCAGATCAAGCAGCCTGGCCTCGCGGTTCAGCGGAAACATGAGCTCGACTTTTTGCGTAAGGCCCTTTGCATCGGCAAAGCGTTTCAATCCGTCCTGCCTGTTGCCGGAATTGATCAGCCTGACGCCTTCCTGGTAATTGAGCCGCGCATCCGAGAGGAGCTGGCTCATTTCCGCATAGAGCGGGGCGGTTGAAGGTATTACCCTACCCGAGCTTAAGGAGAGGGCGTTCCGTGTCATGGTGAGCCAGTAATTTATTTCAGGGTCATCAGTGGAGTTGGTGGTCCGCCAGCGGTTAAGTGCGGTTACAAGCTGCTGTTCGGCTTCATCAAAATTCCCCTGGTAATAAGCGCTTCTGGCCGCGGTGACCCTGTCCCTGACTTCACGAACAACAAATTCATTTTCAAGGCGGACTATATCGGCTCCAAGGGAGATAAGTCTTGTATCCCTCAATTCCCTGAGGGAGTCCGATTCCTGTATCGCCAGCGAATCACTGTAACGGCTTTGGGCAAGATCCAGACGGCTGCGGGCAAGTTCAAAATCGTTGTTTGCAAGCGCAGTCTGCGCCTGTTGGTAGAGCCTGTCGCCTTCCATCTTGAAAGCTGCCGCCTGGTTAACCTGCGTCTGGGCTGTCGCCATTAGGGTTACCGAACGGGACTGGAGGCTCTGCAGCCGGTTTACAAGCGAAGCTGAAGCGGCATTTATTGTTCTGCCTTCATTCGTATTGGTAGTTTCTGTGGGTTCGCTGCCAAGCTGGGCCAGGATACCCTGACCGGTTACAAGGTTTGCGGCAACGCTTTGGCTCATTTTAGTAAGGATATCCAGGCCTTCTGCAGGATAATAAACGATTACCTGTGTTTCTCCCTGTTCACCCTGGGCACTTTCCACCTGCCGCCCGATTCCCTGTATCATGCTGGATCCCTGGGTAAATTCCTGTTCACGCTGAATGACCTGGGCTTCCAGGCTCTCATTGGAAATTGTGTACTGTCTGACAAAGGCAAGCATCCCCTGGTTTCTGATAAGGTCGCCGAGGTTTGCAGCAATAGCCTTAGCCTGGTTGAGGTAGATTATGGGGTCCTGTTCATTACCGAAAAATCCGGAAAAAAGATCACGGCTGTTTTGGTATGCAAGAATTTCGGAATTAATGGAATCTGAAAGTGAAGCAGCTTCAATTCCTGCTGCGTAAAGGGCAAGACGTGAACCCTGCTCCGAGGAAATGGCGGCGTTAAAATCCAGGCTGCCCTGATCCCATGAATCGAGAGCCGAAAATTCCATCGATTTTTCCCTGAAACCTATATCCGCGGCGGTATTGAAAAAATCCAGGGCCTTGCCCATGGTATTATATTTGAGAAATTCCCCTGCCTTAAGCCGGGTTACCTGTCCGTTATAGATATTGACTGCAGGAACACCGGAAGATTCTTCGTAAATGGTCCAGTAATCCAGAAATTCCTGCGATACGGCCAGGTACTGTTTAGCCGTATCTATCAAAGGCTGGGCATCTTCATACAAACCTGAATTCATGGACTGCAGAGCCGCCGAATAACTGTTGTTGCTCAGATTTGCCGCGGCTGTTTCAGCGCTTGCCACATTCAGATCCCAGAAACGATCGAGGGCTCCAATCATGCCTTCGTTCGCATCCGCCGGACCGCGGATCAGACGGCTGGCAAAGGAAAGAAAAGAACGATCCTGCAGGTTGGGGTATTTGTCCTGAAGCAGCTTTATCTGTGCGCTGTAATCATCGTCAACAGAAACAAGCTGGCTTCTGTACGCTGATATCTGCTCCATCAGCGGAATCAGCGGCTGGAAAGCGTCCCTGACAGATGCCGGCGGGGAAGACTGTGAGGCCAGGTTTGCAACAGCTGAAGCTGCCCTGCCGAAAGGAACGGCCAGCGAACTGAATCCGCCCGCACTGTTGTTGATAGCCGCCAGTCCGTCCCTGGCCGTCTGTTCCGCATCTGCGCCATAACCGGATGCAAAAAAATCGGCCTGGTAAATATCCAGTCCTCCTGCATAAACGGCCATTGCCCCTGCAAAATCGTTCTGATCCAGCAGGGAACGCGCCTGAACCAGTATCTGCTCAAGACGGTTGCGGTTAATCGTAAAAACGGCCAGTTCCCTGACCTGATTCAGAAAATCCTGCGTTGATGAATCTGAAGCAGAACCCAGGGCTACAAGCTGGTTGGACAAATCCAGGATCCTGACCGAATTCGACGGATCGTCAACCAGGACATCAAGAAGCTGGTCTGCAATAACGTTGAACTGTTCGCGGATCTTTACAATATGCTGGAGCCGTTTCTGCGCTTCGGTGAATTTATCCGGATTGGTTTTTATGTAATCGCTTAAAATACGGACGGCTTCGTCGTACTGTTTGCTTTCAATAAGCTGATCGGCCTGGATAAGGACAGTATCCTGGGCGCCTGCAGCGGACAGGGAAGCAGCCGCGGCGATGAGGAAGAAAATCCCCAGAATAATCTTTGTCTGTCCACGGAAAATCATGCCCTGATAGCCTTTCCTTTTACAACCTAAATATAACTTAAAAATGAAAAAGTTTCTGCTTTTCTGTTTTATAATATCGGTGAACGTATTAAAAGACTATAACTACAGTACATACTCTACATGACAACAGCCCAAGTTCCGGAGTACCCATAGAATTATAACTAAAATACCGATATATTAAATAAGGTAACATGAAAAGATTCCTTATTCTGGCTGTCAGCGCCCTGTTTTTTTTTACTCACGGCATTTATGCCCTGAATTTCGATTCTGACAGCTACGGCTCAATATCGGATTTTTTCGATTCCATCTTCGGCCCGGATGAAAATGCCGGACTTACAGCCTTTCCCGTACTGAATATTCCAATGGGGGGACGCGCGGAAGGCATGGCCGGGGCTTTCTCCGCAGTTTCGGATGACGCCTCATTCATCGAATTCAACCCTGCCGGTTCTTCATACCTGAACCTTTCGGAACTGGCGCTTTTTCATAACAACTGGATTGGCAGCACCAAAATTGAGGGCCTTTCCTATACAAACCGAATCGGAGATCTGGGTTATGCAGCGGGAACCAAATGGCTGTATACGCCGTTTACCGAATACAACATTTACGGTGAAAGGGTCTCCAAAGGTTATTACACCGAAGGAACTGCAATCCTGAATGTTTCATACAATTTTTTTTCCAATTACTATTTTTCAGGATTGTCTGTAGGCGCCAATCTAAAAGGCGCTTTCCGCATAATGCCTGACTATACAGATTCCGACGATCTTGGAAATCCCAGGGGAGATCTGATAAGCGGATCCGGACTGTCCCAATCGGCATTTATGATGATGGCTGACGCAGGTTTACTGACCAGGTTCAATTTCCTTAAAACTTACAGTTCCCGCGACAACAACGCATCTGCAGCACTTGTACTCAGAAACCTGGGGCCTCCATCCATGAACGAGAGCCTGCCCACAGCAGTTGTAGCAGGTTTTTCCTACAAACCGCTTAAACCCCTGCTTGTCTCATTCGATTTTACGCTGCCGCTGAATTTTACAGATCTGAGCCTGTCAGAAAAACCATACTGGGCAATTGGATTATCGGCTGCAGTCACCAATTTTTTATCGATGAGAATGGGTGTAATGGGCAAATCAGGCAGCGCCAGGATAACTGTCGGAAGCGCAGTTACCCTTAACAAAATTGCACTTGATATTAACTACACGCTGGACCTTCTGACCCAGATGCAGCCGCTTAACCGTGTAAGCCTGGGAGTCCGTTTTAATCTGGGTGACGGCGGCAGGGCGGCGACAGCAGCCAGGGTTGATGAACTTTATCTGTCAGGACTGGACGCATACGGAGAAGGCAGAAACCAGGACGCGCTTTCATATTGGGAAGAGGCCCTAAGACTCAACCCGAAATTCCAGCCGGCCAGGGAAGGCATAGGCATTATTCAGGGCGCAATGAATATACAGCAGAGAATCCGTGATATGCAGACTCTGAACTTCTGATCGATTAAATAAAAATAAAATAAAAATAAAAAAAAAGATAGAAAGAATTACTTCTTTCTGCGGAAAACGCGGTAATTGATAAACGGGAATATGTTATGCCTGCGTTCCAGGTTGGTAAGCCATTCAGTACTTATGTGGTTGCTTCCAAGGGCTTCGTAGATTGTCGTAAAATTCCTCAATGCTGATTCAAGCTGGTTCCTGGCGTATTCGGTGTTTTCCTGGCGGTAAAGCATTGCAGGCCAGTCGGAAGCAAGGGAAAGCAGTATTTCCCTCGCCGCCTGGTTCAATGCCCGTTCCTTAAGGCCCGTGTTATCGGGGAAACGTTCTGCCAGTTCGATCATACGTTCCAGGGCGCGCATCGTATGTCGGTAGATCCAGTCATTTGAAGAATCAACCCAGGTTTCGGCATAGCCGTTCATTCCCCATGAAGAGTATTCGGGATTTATGGTCTGAAAACTCCTGGTATCCATTTTAAAAATGTATTCAACCGGCGTCATGAACTGGAGCTTGCCGAGTTCAGCTCCTTCCCTGAAGATCCCCTCCAGAAACAGGGGGCTCTCGTACCACTGCGAGCCCAGAAACTGATCATCAAACGCACAGAGGCAGAGGGGAACAGCATCCATATGGGCCTGCGCCGCCGAAAGATGCTCAAGACGGTTTTTTATAAAGATGCGGGCCTTCTCCCTGACCGCTGCTGCAGCGGCTTCCGGATCATAGGGTTTCCCGCCAATGGACTGGCACTTGAATCCCGTACTCGTACGGCTTCCGGTTGCGCCCAAAAATGAACTTATCTGTTCAGGGGGCAGTTCATACCCCAGATCATCGTGGTTGTTGCGGAAGACAGGATCTCTGGCAATACCGGATAATTCTTCCCGTGCATAAAAATCCCTTCCCAGAACAAAAACGCCTGTCGGAGTTTTGGCCGGGAAAAAACTTCCCCTTGATGCAGGAGGATTGGCGTTGAGAAGGCCGTGGGTATCCAGGATTGTATATGCAAAATTGTAGGAGCGCAGCCATTTTTCCAGTTCACCCGACCAGCCCATCTCAGGAAGCCAGAAGCCCTGGGGGAATCCGTCAAAATGAGTACGGTAGGTGCCTATGGCCACTTCGATCTGGGCCTGTATTGCCTCCGGATACGCGGTAAAGAAAGGCATAAAGGCATAGGTGGCAGATGTGGTAAGCAGTTCAATGCGGCCCTTGCGCTGATAATAATCAAAAACCTTCAGTATATCTCTGTCGTAGCGCTCGGTAAAAAGCACCCTCTGATCGAGGAACCTGTTGTAGTAAAACCTGACCGAATTGTACAGGTCATCGTTTTCATCAAGGATCCTGAGCTGTCTGGCCCCGAATTCGATTCTTCTGTCCACGTATTCGATATAACGGTTAAGCAGCAGTTCATCGCTGAGCATGTGACAGAGTACCGGAGAAAGTGAAACACCTAAACGGAAAGGAACATGGCTTGAGTCCAGACGATCGAAGACTTCCAGCAGCGGAAGGCAGGTCTCGGAGAGGGTCTGGAAGAACCAGTATTCCTGCAGGCACAGGGGCTGCTCGGGATGCCTTACAAACGGCGCATGAATATTGATTACGGCAGAAATTACCGGAGTTTTGTTCATATCAGACTGCTGAAGTACTTCCGTTCTTTTTTGTCCGGAATTCCCGATCTCCGTTACGGAGTATATGCAGGTTTTTGATTCCGGATAAGTTAATTAATGGAGAGTTATCATCTTTCTCCTTTCTGTCTATTCTAGGAGAAAGTATGGGAAGTTTAAAGGGATTGCTGGCCGCAAGCAGGATCTCGTCTCCGCCGCGCTCTGCAAAAAGTTCCACCCTGTAACTGCGGTGCAGAATTTCGGTATTGTCCTCTGCCGGAGGAAATCCCAGGTACCTCGCGTTATCATCGGAATTCAGCGGGACAGTGAATATTTCATCAGGGGCGGTGCGCCCCCATGGCGATACTTTTAAAAAATAGCCGTTGAAATCCAGGGCCCTGTCAAATACCTCACGATCCGCACCCTTGACTTCCCAGTATACATAAACCCAAAGAGGATCGCGTACCAGTACTTCCAGATAGGTGATGTTGTATTTTTTGGGAAGGGAAGCCGATTCGATCAGCCTGGACTGCGGCTCTTCAGTGTATTCCTCATCAATCTCCATATCAAAAGCTGCCAGTTCCAGGAGTTCTTCAATGATGAATATGCGATCCAGGCCCAATGGAATATCCACTCCGTGGACATCGGCCAGTTTGACCAATTCACTGGTTGTCAGAGTTTCCAAATAAGCCTGAGTCAGAGGAATGTTTTCCATAACTAAACTATCATAAAAAACCGCAATCTATTTCTTGTCAAGCAGATCAAGGAACGGTGAAAAATAATCAGGCGCCGGCGCCTTTGCATCCAGGCCTTCAGGAAGCACAGGCTGCAGCGGCGGGATCACCAGGCGGCAGGCATGGAGCAACAGCCGCCTTAAGCCAAAAGTTTTTCGCAGTTCCCTGTTAAGCGCAAAATCGCCGTATTTGTCATCCCCCAGTACGGGGTGGTTTATGAGCATCAGATGGCGGCGGATTTGATGCATGCGGCCTGTCCCCAGTTCCAGTTCCACAAGTGAAAATTCGGTGGCAGAAATCCTGCCCGATGCAGACAGCCTGTAGGAAGTCTCCGATTTTCTGTTTTTCCCCTGAATTTCCAGATCCAGCCTGATAATCCCCGAGGGAGGATCGGGTATCCCGGCGGTTACCGCGATGTACTGTTTGTTAAAGCCGGAAAGTTTTTCCCTGAAGATCCCGGAAAACAACGCAGCTGCTTCCCTGTTTTTTGCCACCAGAATAACCCCGGAAGTGTCCCTGTCCAGACGGTGCACAAGAAGCGGACGCGTTTTGAAGGATTCATTCAGAATGGAATCCAGGGAAGCACCGACACCCTCCCCTCCCTGAACTGCCAGTCCGGCAGGTTTGTCCAGAACCATGCAGTAATCGTTTTCAAAGAGCAGGGAAATTCTGTTCATAACAGCCGATGATTATAACATGTATTCCAAAAAAATTCTTTTTGTGATTTTGGCATTGATCCCGGCCATACTTGGCGCTTCTCCGTATTTCTCACCTACCTGGGGTTTCTATATGGATCTGCCCGAAGACTATAAATATATCGATGGGGACGGCGTCAACCGGTTTTCCTTTGGCAATCCCGACGGAGCTTCCCTGGATATTGTTGCCTACGCCGCCGGAACAGCTTACCAGTCGGTCAGGGAACTGGCCGCGGATGTGCAGCAGAGGCTGAACAGTTCAGGGGATACTGATTTTTTCCAGTACCGGAACAAAGAAGCCGCAATAATAGAACTTGTTTTTACAGGCCCGTCAGACTCAGGATCGATCCCGATGAACGGCTGGGGCCTGGCTCTTGAACTTGGGTCCGATGACCCGTCCAAACCCGGACCTTTCCTTATAGCGCTTGCCTACTGCCCAACGCAAAGGCAGGATTTACAGATTCTGAACCTGTCTGTACTTGATTCAATAGCGCCGACAGAATCGGACAGGCTGAGTCCCGGGCCGATTACCGAATACGGGTACCCGCGCGAAACCAAAGTACGTTATCCGGTATGGGGGCTTGGAGTAGATGCCTGGTTCTATACAGAAGATGAAGAAGCCAGCCAGGCGCTGATAGACAGGGAATTCAATGTATTCATGCGCTACGCCGATACCCCAATGTGGCAGGATGCCTGGGTCAGATATTACAGGGCAATCTACCGGGATTCCTGCGATCGTCTTGCAGACGCAGCTTTTTCAGTTGAAAGGAAATTTAACAGTCCGGACAGCGACCCGGCAGAATTGGCCGCCAGTGTTCTGGACTGGGTGCAGAAATTTACCTATGAAAGGAATCTCCAGGGAAGCGACTTTACCAATCTTGTAAGCGCCATTACGGACGGCAGGGGCGATTGCGACTGCAGGGCAATGCTGTGGGCGCTGATCCTGAACCACGCAAATATCCGCGCGGCGATGATGGTCTCCTCCGTTTACAGCCATGCCATGGGACTGGCCGATCTGCCAGGAACCGGCGCCCGTTTTGATTATCTGGACACCCAATGGCTGGTTGCCGAAACCACAGCACCGGTTGCCCCTGGCCTTATAGCTGCAGATTTCAGCGACATGGATAACTGGATTGGAATTTTACTGCAGTAAACCCTGAAATAACGGATCTATTTGCGGCCGGTCAGCAGCGAATAAATTTCGCCGGGTGTTTTGGCTGCAAGAAGAGCGGTGTACAGTTCGCGGTTTTTTAACAGGGAGCTGAAATAGGAAAGGGTCTGCAGATAATAAGCGTGGAGGTTGCTTGCCGCCGCAATCATTATAAGAAGCCTTACAGGTTCATCGTCAAGGGCGGTAAAATCAACGATATCGACACGGCTGACACCGACGGAAACAACAAGATCGGTTACCGAAGATAGCCGTACATGGGGTATTGCAATGCCCAAACCGATGGCTGTAGTCATCAATTCTTCGCGTTTGATTATTTCGGATTTCAGTTCCTGCGGATTTTTGATCTGAGGAGCTTTGGAAAGATTGTCTGCAAGTGTAAAAAGTGCGTCATTTTTAAGGGGATGATTGAGAAAGATGATCCTGTCCATGGAAATAATGGTTTCAGGGTGGATTTCCTGGGATCTGGCCGGGTACCTGTTCCCTGACAGCCGGTCATTAACCCAGCTTTCAATTTCTGACTTCTTGAAACGCCATACTGTACCGATTTTTCCGGAAGGAATTTCTCCCCTCTGGGCCCAATCATAAACTGTACGTTCCGATACCCGCAGGTATTTGGCAACTTCGTCTATAGTAAGGATAGGATCGTCAATCATTGTCTTAATATAGCATTAAACTGTAAAAAAAATCAAGCCTTTCCAAGACCATGCAATGAATCAAACGGAATTAAACAGCCAATAGTGGTATCTACACGCTCCTGTGTATGTCCGCCGAACCTGACCGGGCAATCGGAATCCATAAATTCACTCAATACCTGTCTGCAGGCTCCGCAGGGTCCAACCGGGACGGCAGAATCCGGCGCGGCGATTGCCAGGGCCCTGAAAGAACGGCAGCCTTCGCTGACAGCCTTTGTGACTGCAGTTCTTTCGGCACAGATCGTAAGGCCGTAAGATCGGTTTTCCACATTGCAGCCCGTATAAACCACATTATTGTCCCCCAGAAGGGAAGCTCCAACCCTGAACTTTGAGTAGGGCGCGTATGCTGCATCAGCGGCAATCCTGGCCTTCTGGAAAAGGAATTCCATGTCAATTTTATCCATTTTATTTCCTTGTGACGTTGTAAAAATTAACAATATCATATATTATTGAAAATGATTACAGGAGAATATATGGCAAAGACAAGAAAGAAATATTGGCTTTCCCTTGGTATTCTCTTTTTTGTTCTTTATTTTTTCATTGCAGCACAGCCCATCCCCAAAGAAACAATCCTCGTACCGCGCTGGATTGCATCCCTTGAATCCGGCTACCCTGTCAGCATAAAAAATAATCCGGAAGCATCTACTGTAATACCTTTCCGTCTGGGAAACCGTTTTGGCTATATCAATGACAGCGGTCAATTCATTCTGAACCGGACCCTTCAGGCAGGCTACCTTTCATTTTCTCCTGACTGCTGGGCAGAGTACAATGCCGTACCGTCAAATATCGATGTTTACAATCCGGACAATCTGCTGCTGATGTCAATTGACAATCCGGGAGGTTATCCGCTGTTTATGGATAACAGAGTTTATCTGGTGGGTAACGAACAGAATTCAATAAGCAGTCTTGACGATCAGGGCAATGTCCGCTGGACCTACGATTTCCCCGCCCCGCTCACATGCATTGATGCTTCAGGCGGTTTTGTCCTGGCAGGCACCCTGGACGGGGCAATAGAACTGCTGAATGATTCCGGAACATCCGTTTATTCGACTGAACCCGGAGGATCAAGACTGGCGGTTATCCTGGGCTGTGCGGTTTCCGCAGACGGCTCAAAACTGGCCGTAATTTCCGGAATTGACCAGCAGCGTTTTTTGCTCATGGAGCAATCCGGAAACACTTACCGTGTCGTCTACCACGAATTTCTGGATTCGGGATTCAGGCGGGCAGTGCATATTAATTTTATCGACAACGACAGCAAGGTTGCCTATGAATGTGAGGGAGGAATCGGAATCTATGACATGGCTACCCGCAAAAGCGTAAGGGCAGATCTCGAAGGCGAAATTACAACTTTGGGATCTACGGACAGTAAATATCTTTTTATAATCACCTCTCTGGCAGGAAACCAAAAGAGATTGTACATGATCAGGATGCCGGGAATCATTTTTCTGGATGCGCCTTTCAGGAGCGAAAATTCGTTTCTTTTTGAACAGGATAACAGGATCTACACCGGTACAGACAAGAGCATAGTTTCATTTGAAACAGGAAAAAAATGAAGAAATTCTGCACAGCAGCAATATTTTTTATATTTACACTGAACTTTATTTCCCCGATGGAATGGCCGGTAGCGAACGGAGTTGTAAGCAAAAACTTCGGCTACAATGACGATGGGCTGCCAATACTCGGCGTAAATTTCAGGGCATCAGGTTCTGTCAATGCGGCAGACGACGGGGATCTTTTGTTTTACGGCGACGTTTCAGGCGACGCCTCCGGACTTCCTCCGGTTCTGGGCAACTGGCTTGCACTGGATCACGGCGGCGGCATAATCGGCATTTACAGCCGAATGGCGCCGGAAACTACGGACATACCGGATTCAACGGAAAAATCCGCGGCCATCGGG
>Ga0123354_10011728_pt1 | contig 13571 bp, 7 predicted proteins | sample TergutLab28metaG_2_FD_97872 | JGI IMG/M metagenome (GOLD analysis project Ga0123354, IMG submission 97872) | Labiotermes labralis P4 segment gut microbial communities from Petit-Saut dam, French Guiana - Lab288 P4 | ecosystem: Host-associated > Arthropoda: Insects > Digestive system > Gut ... | reverse complement strand
TTATTTAAAAATATTTTTTTTTAATCCGTTTAAAATTTTTTTGTTTTACCCCCTTTTTTTCGAAAATAAAAATTCGCCGCCAACCCCCCCCCCCCCCCCCATCATTATATGTCAATAAATGTCCAACAAGATACAATTATACACAGTTTATTTTATCTGTAAACTGCTCTACATATTTCGGGTGGTCTCTCCAACCATCATCAGGAGCACAAATAACTGTATTTACAGCATCTGGTACTAGCCAACTGTTGTTGCTAGTACCAGATGCTGTAAATACAGTTATTTGTGCTCCTGATGATGGTTGGAGAGACCACCCGAAATATGTAGAGCAGCTTACAGATAAAAAAACTCTGTCTAGTTGCATCTTTTTGGACATTTATTGACATAGAATTGCGATGACCGGTCCCATGAACATACAAATCGCTAAGCTTCTCATTATGTCATTTTTTCCTTTTGCCAGTTGCTAACACATTCATTCAGTGTTCCTGCCTCGTCTTGTGATACGAATAACGATCTCCGTGGAGCGGGACCTTTCTTGGGAAACTTTAAGGGTCCATTAGCTGATCATGAAACTTTGTGTGTCTTATAAAAAATGAAACTTAAGTGTTTTGTTGAAAACACATTGCCTTCAGACCCTGTCCTGTCCCAGATTAATCCAAACATCCACGTTCTGAAACGCATTTTATTATCCTATATTCTTACTAAGGAATAAGTCATATTCCTGGGCCAGGTGCAGTATTTCGTTACATATTAGATTCTTACATTGAGAGGTAAGGGTGTTCGGGGTTGAATTGGTTTTATTATATCCATATTTTCATTATGAATAGTACATTGAAAGAGTGCATACCACCTTCGAAACCTAAAGTTAAAGGAACTCTTTCACAGCTCTTATTATTGTTTGATCCTTAAAATTTGAGCTACCCACCATTATATGGATTTCGCATCTTTATTTAACGTATGGGCGACATTCCGTTTTATCAGGGGGCCCATTCAACAGAATTTTGCGTTGCATATCCCACAGGTTTATCAGTTCTTTTGAGGTACCTGTAGTCCCTATGAGGATTCCATTGGAGTAACGCTTGTTTATGTATGATACGTTATCCGTATTCAGTTCCTTCAAAAACTGTGGTGAATTCGGTCTGAAGTGTCCTGGTGCGCCACTGTTAGACATCACAGCAGTTTACCGGTAAGTGAAGAGTTTCCGATCAACAGGTTTCATTATAGACAGGAGAAGGAATTGCCGAAGGTACATGCTAACAAAGTGAAAGCTGCGTGAAAGTGGCGCTGAAGGAAAGGACAATTATTTGCGTTGTTTCGAGAGTGTTTTTGGTGAGAAGCCGAAGAGCAGGAGAATGTGGTCTCTTGTTTCGCCCGCTGACCCCGTGTCATTTTTTTAATTTTGAGATGTGTTTAATAGGAAAAGAACTTTAATAATCCTCACAGGAAGAATGTGTGAAAAAGAAGAGGTTTCAAGATATGACGTCTTACACTTCACCAGCATCATCTGGACTAGCAGAGAACGTGTATTTTTAAACTGTGTTGCCTGTCTGCGAACGGAATGAAAACATTACCGACTCTTTCATTGCTTATGGCAGATAAATCTGAGTGTCAGTTGCAACACATTGAACCAAACCTTCCTAGTGGTTTATGTCAATATGTCGAGTTAAAATCTAATTCATTACAGAACACACCAAAAAATTCTCGTGGACGCCGGGTCATGCAAATTGCAATGAAGGCGTTCGACGTGCCGCCTAACTTCGCTCGAGACGGTGAGAAGGCAGTATGATGCAGGTTGCCGAATAACATATTGCCCTGTATATGGCTGAATTTCAGTGCGTTGCATGCAAATTGGAATAATATTTAACCATTTAAACGCCGAGTTAAACCCCATCTGCCATCTGTTGGCATTATTAGGAGCTCACCATATTCTCCACGTTAGCAGGATAAGGGTTAAAAAGAAATTATTTTAGAATAGCAGAGATACTATTGAAAATGTAACCTTGAAAGTTTGTAGTAATTAATATTGCGTGTAATTACGCTAATTATTTCAGCGTGATAAAGTCTTACACATTACAGAACGAGACGGACAATGCTGCATAAATATTTCACTCAGTATGCCCAAAATAAACGTGAAGTTTTTTTGAAAAATAATTGAATGAAAGGTTTAGAAACGAATATTAATCTACGTTGTGTACAAAGATTAAGTTTGTAACTCACAGAGAACACCGCGTGCTTCGGTTAAACAGAATAATAAGTGAATTATGTACGGGGAAGTAATTACTGTTTGTGTAAGGCAGTACCAAACACGGAAACTCACCCTGAGGGAAGAAGGTAGAGTTGTTCAACGTTAAACCAGATGGTACATCAAATGACCACTGGCCTTTAAAAGGTTAAAAGGAAATACTCTATGTTCAGGTAACAGAATACCAGTACGAACTAAAGAGTATTGCTGGTTGCATCATAAACACTCTGTGAACATTTATCGTTACAACTTGGTACTGCAGTAAACCAATTCAGAACACCTTCCATTGCCGTTTGTTGCTGCAATCTTCACTTCGTTTTCGTAATTACTGTTGATCATAGATAAAGTTTAATGCTAAGATACTTATATTAAATATTTATAAACAAGCCTTTGTAACACTTTTAAATTGATTTCCATTTCTAAGTCGCATTAACATCAGCCCTTATAATCTTAATAAGCTAACACGTGCGTCTAACCGTTACTGCTGACAGTAGACTATATGCTGCATATGTGACAGAAATATACTGAACTGGCTGGAGAAAAAAAATGGAACTGGCAGACTACAGAACACTACCTCCGCACCATACGTTCATTTTGTATACTTGTTATAAAGAGATTGAATAAATATTACTCAAATATTCAAGTCCTTTAATAAGAAGTCGAACTCAGCTACCTTTCATTTAGAAACAGCTACATTTTTCGATCGATTACGACCGTCATCTTGCCATCCACACAGTATTTTAAAATGAGGTAAAAATGCAGTGCCGGTCCCTGTGGCTTCGCGGTCTAAGGCGTAGGTCTGCGGCCGCTCACCTGATGAGATTGTGGGTTTGAATTCCTTCGTGGGCATGGATGTCTGTCGTGAGTATTGTGTGTTGTCAGCTAGAGGTCTCTGCGATGAGCTGATCACTCGTCCAGAGGAGTCCCACCGACTGTCGTGCGTCGTTGTGTGTGATTTAGAAACCTCGTGAATGAGGAGGCCATGGTCCAACGGGGACTGTAGCGCCAAATAAATTAAATTCAATAATTACATTTACCATGTGGATTTTACTTGGGATCCCAGAAGTTTATTGGAGTGTTCAATTGTAAAATATGGTCGTACAGTAGCTGACGGTTTTGAAGTTATTGTAGGTCTTGGTAAGATGTATTACAATAAATTAAAACACTAAATTTTAATATAGAGTTATTAAATAATACTGTTATGTATCAAAATTAGAGTTGTGGCTTCGGATACGGGATGTATTGTATATCTGACAGTATTATAAATATATATATATATATACATATATATATACATATACATATATATACACATATATTTATGTTTATATATATATATATATATATATATATGAGGGAGGTGTATAGTTTCTTGCTGGGAAAACCGGAGGGAAGGAGACCACTGGGGAGACCTAGGCGTAGATGGGTGGATAATATTAGGACAGATCTCCAGAAGGTGGGATGTGGGTATATGGACTGCATTGTGCTGGTCCAGGATAGAGACAAGTGGCGGACGCTTGTGAGTGTGGTAATGAACCTTCGGGTTCCGTGAAATGCGGAGAATTTCTTGACTAGCTGCAAACCAGTTAGCTTCTCAAGGAGAACTCTGCACCATGGAGTAACGCCGGTTTGGCGACTTTGACGGTACGAAGTTCTTGGATGTTTTTATGCATGTCATACATCTTACTTTTTTAACTACGTCATTTTATTTTTTTGTTTCTTATATGAAATATTAGTGGGTATTTAGTATGTTGTAATGTTATCGGCGAGTTGGTTATGTTTGTGTATATATATAATACCGTCATATCTACATTATGTCACATAGCCGACGACTCTGCTTTTTATACGTAGTAGTATGAGTTAATGTTTTTGTCTTACAATTTAGTGTTTTAATTTTATTATTATTATTATTATTATTATACTTCTTACCTATACTTACAATAATTTTAAAACCGTCAGCTAATATACGACCAAATTTTACAATTTAACATTGTAAAGAACGCAGTAAACTTGTGGGATCCCACAGAGTAAAACCCATATGGTGAATGTACATGCATTGTATATTTACCTTATTTTAAGATACTGTGTTTTGGCCTGATGATGGTCGTAAACGACCGAAACCTGTGGATGTTTCTAAATAAAAGGTAGTTGTGTTCGACGGCATATTAAACGATTAGTACTTGAACGTTCCTGAAGCACAACGGAATGTACTTCATTAAGTCAGAGCTGTTCTAGCTAGCGACAGGTACATAAATACAAACGGTGAAGCAGACGTCGTTTGCACCCACCTCAGATCATACAGCACTGTACGCAGTGCAGTCAGAAGCCGTTCCCCTGTTATGTGTTTTCGATCCAACACTACTGCTAATCCCTTTGAAGCTAAGGTCTGCATATTTAACTTCTGGTCAGACACGAATGGAATTCCCACCATTGGAACTCCACAATACACTGTCTGTTGTGCACTCAATAGCCGTCCATGAGTTATGAACAGACGAACTTTGGGATGAGTTGAAAGAGATCAAAACTTTGAAATGTTTTAATGTATGGAAAGGTAAATTTCAAACTTGAAGAGACCACGAAAGCCCAGAGGGTTTGTAGTTGTATAGCTCTACTATTTCTTTAACTTTGGTATTAGTTAGATGTGTGTCATTAACTCCACGCCCCGGCTTCTTTACTCCCGCGAAAGAGACCAGGTACCCATCATACATGTGGCTAAGCGGGCCCCGTGACCGGTCTGGACGGGTGCGAAAGTCTCGCTTCCTGCTGGGTTTCAATTCCCGGACAATTAGCCCGTGGCGAGTCGCTATACCGACTACCTTATGTAAGGATTACAGGTGTTTGTCTCAGTGAACGCCACACAAAATATTTACATGGTTCAGAACCAAAATCAAAGTTATTAATCATTTGTCTGGTCAAATTAACTGCTATTGGTTATTCCTCGACACCGATCCATCAATACAGGCCATACATCACTGACGTTGCTGTTATGGCCCTCTAATCATCACAAACACAATTACTCGCAGTTAGAACTTCTTTTAGCTACATCCCTGTAGAATGGTTGACAATTCTGCCTCGTACGAAATTTAGAGTTCTCACAGCGTGCTGAAGGTTCTCTCTGCTGGGGTGTTACTCCTTTTCGACAGGTAAATATTTTACAATGTTTCGGAGAAGCGTCTTGTCTTCATCTTCAAGGTCAAGCAGTCCACAGCTCTTCTTGGACTGCTTGATCCTGAGGATAAAAGCATAATTGTATTTTCCTCCGAAAAGTCGTTAACAATTGTCTGTCGACACGGGGCATCATCCAAGAAGTGAATCTTCAATACTGCTCCTTGATTCTGAGTTTGAATCCTGCACGGACTCTTATTCTAACAGAGTCATGTCTAATTTCCCTCTTTCTCTCCACGTGAGTGCGTGGGTAGGCAACAAGTGACTTCCGTCACGTCATTTCCAACTCGTAATTCAAATTCATCCTGTCGTTCGACCCTACTTACTCAGCTTAGGCGAAAAATGTGCCACAAACCTGTCCCAGAATTATTAAACCCAGCACTATCTTGTGTCACATAGATGGGCTTCAGATAATTTATGCCCTGTCCATTTAAGGGAGTCTTTCCGTTTGGTGTTACTTTATTTTTAATCGGAGTTCCTGCAGGAATGTATTTACTTCTCCCATGCGTGTTGTGCGTTCCACGTATAACATTCTTGAAACTGCAATTCATATTAAAGTGAACTGTCTTGTTTTCTAAGGTAGGCATGAATAACACTTACGTTACAATAGTCTTTGCCCGACAGGAGTCTTCACACAGCTTCTTTTGTAAGCAAGCAGTTGACACGTGTGTGCAAAGTCCACCAAGTCTGCAGACAGTTGAAATGATATTACTGGCACGTGATAAACATAAGGTAATGTTTGCTTATACACAGTGCGTTGGGTCGAATCCCAGAATGTTGTTTTCGATATACCTGATCGCATTCTGTGTCGAATTAAGTTGCGGCAGGGTTTTTGTTTACAGGAGGCATCATATCGAGTAAGGCAAAATTCCATATTTTCTCTGTCACATTTATGCACGCAGGAATTAATTGCCACATTTTTTTAATTAAAAATTAATTTGTTAAATAACACAAGCACCTGCCAGTTTCTGACCCTAAGAACTGTGGCCCTTACAGAGTGCTTAGGTCTGTATCAGTGGCGGTGTATAAACAATAAAAGAACGTTAATTCCAGTGACGTATGCAACAACGAAAAAAGAACAGTTTGGGTGACATCATCCCGTTGTATCTGTTAAATCAACGTTTTCGGAACATGTCGTGTACGTTATGAATAAATGAATATTATAGAATTTATTGTGTTGTATTGACTCGTGTAAGTATAGCAAACCTTTGAAACAGTTTGGTTAATGTGTTGATAGAAATAACGTACGAAGTTGCTAAGGACAAACCGTGCGATGAAAGTAATTTGGTTTTGTGCACATGTTTCCACCCTCGTTTCAGTAAGTTTCTTTAAGTCAACTGACGAATTGAGAAATTCAAAGGCACATTAAAAGTTGCACACACAAATGACTGGTTACCCAGAACGTTCCTCTGAGGCATCCATGTCTGACAAAGAAGGTTTTCAGGAAGGGCAGGCATATTCTCGGGATTACGTTTTTGTAGGGCGCGAAATGGCAGCTGGGTGAACACATCTGTGAATTCCTCTAGTATCTCTGAAGAGAAAGTGTCAGAACGAATCGTGGTACTTAGACTGAAGTATGTGACACCCTGTGGTGCTTCATTCAGTAATGTTTATATGTTCTGAAATAAAACATTCACACATTTCACTAACTGACACACAGTTACTTTATACATTGCTGTCTGCTGTACCGGTACACTGAATCGGGATGGATGACTTTTCGGGAGTTTACCTTAAGTTTTTTTGTGCTTGTTACGCTGGTTAGCATTCCAGAATCCTAGATTCGATCCCGACCAATGTCGCGAGTATTGAACATAAATATAATGGCAATATGTGACAGCATAACAATAAACTGATTAAATAAATGTGGTTTTGCAGCAAAGTCCTTTTTGAAAAGTAACACGTCGGTTGTGAAGAAATTCCCCGCATTATATGGAATAGGAAAGGTGGTTACTGTTTTAAAAAGAGTCCTCCAGTGATACATGCCCTATGCCAGATGAATACAGTCTACACCATCTCATCTCACTCCTTTAAGATATAATCGAATATTATTGTTCCACCTAAGTCTAGGTCTTCCAAGCTATCTCATTCCTAATTTTTTTTTAGTTCTAAATGTCATAGTCAGAACACCTTTTCCAAACACCCCGGTCTGGGTTCCATTCTTACTTGAAAGACCAAGATTCACACCAATACCCATCAGAAGCTACATTAAATGTTTAATATTTTAATCATAATGTTTGCAGATAGCATTCATGTGCCAGCATAAAGATGGAAAATAATCTGAAGACAGAAGCATTGGGGATTATAAAGATGTGTATTGCAAATAAGACAGTAGACCGTGTATAACATAGAATGAGTCGATTATTTGAACTGATTTTTCGACGTTTGTTTATTTGTTTATCCATTTATACATTACTTACGGCATATAAAAAACATATCTAACGGCGTATACAGGAGTTGTAATTAGGCCTGAACACAATTTGGACTCATAGGCCATTATCAAGGAATTTCGTAAATATAGCAGCTGGAGGTAACTCGATATTTTACAGACAGAAGTATGTTGAACTTATAGACTAATAAAACAGTTGGAATACCTGTGAAATTTACCACAAAATTTCAATTTAAGCTGAACGAGCGTAGTAAATTGAGGTAGAGTATTATCGCTGTGCAATCAGTTTAATGAGACATACAGGTATTTTATTACATTGACAATATTTTTATTTTGTGGTGGATTCCACATACATTTTGGAAGATTCCTCACTCATTGAAATTTATATGTTTGTGTATTTTTTGAGTGATTCGTGACTTACGTAAATCACTGCAGGAAATGATTTACTAGCTTCTTTGATCAAAAAAATAAACACCAATATGGGTCATAATTTTATGTTTTTTTTTTTGCGCCTGCAGTTTGTTGTAATTATACAAAACAAACCAAAGAAATGCACAAATTTCTAAATTAATATTTAATTTTTGATGTCTCTTACATGTTTAGAATCTCGTGGGTGTGAGCAGTCTGGTAGGTAGGATAGTGTGTGCGATACTATCCTACTCGCCAGACTGATCATACCGATATTTGTAAAACATGCCATACTGCGGATAAACCTGTCTTCTCGAGGATGAACCCACGAGTTTCTTAACTTGTAGGAGACATCAGAAATTAAATATTAATTTAGAAAATTGTGCATTTCGTTAGTTTGTATTTTATAATGGGTCATATTCTGAACAGTTGTGGAGTTATGAGCGATTTTTATTTGTCGTAAAAACCTTCTTGTGAACCGCGCGTCATTAGTTGCACTAAGAGACCTTGAAACAGCTGGAACAGGAAGACCTTGAACCAGCTGGAACAGGAAGACCTTGAAACATCTGGAACAGGAAGACCTTGAACCAGCTGGAACAGGAAGACCTTGAACCAGCTGGAACAGGAAGACCTTGAACCAGCTGGAACAGGAAGACCTTGAAACAGCTGGAATAGGAAGACCTTGAAACAGCTGGAACAGGAAAACCTTGAAACAGCTGGAACAGGAAGAGTCGGCTGTAGCTGCAATTCGCAACTCGAGTTGTTCACAACTGAGCGGCAGCGTCAGTTGCGGCTGGCGGTGGCATTGTGGAAAATCTGCTTAAAGCACCCATCTGTGTAAACCGAAGGCAATTGCTTGAGGTTAAGCTAAATTTCATACTTCAAATTTTAATCGGTATTATGTTTGTTTATTATTTTGTCCCATTTGTTTTCAATAACACTAAGTTTCAAGCGGCCATAACTCCGTAACTGTTCAATAGAGGACACGTGTTTATATGAACTCTTTTGATCACAAGGACCTAAGAAGTCATTTCCTACAGTAATGTCTATGAGCCATGAATCACTCTGTATGCCTTACCTCCCAGTGTTTTTATATTTTTCGAAACCTCTCGATCATGGCCTAGTGAGTTGGAAAAATATCGGGGACGAATTAATAAAATTTGGTCATGACGTACAATTCTTGTGTTCGTAGTTGTTTATGTCTGTTGAATTTTATAGGTAAAAGATGTAACATTCCATTATTTAACAGCAACGTATCATACTTCAGTGTTACCGGGACTCCAGTGAAGACCTGTCACTAGGCTAAATTATAGGTGAAACATCACCTTCTATCGGTGGTTCAGCTCCAGGACATTCCTAAACACGTGAGTGTGTCAAGTCACGCAATAGCGCAGGTAATACTTGTATCAGGGACTGCATAAGTTCACCACTGTAATGTCTTTCGAGATAACACGTTTTTCGGCCGAATTCCAATCATTGTATCGTTAACTGAAGAATAAAAACCAACTAGATAGCACTTATTTTATTGTACTTCTTATAGGCTCAATATGTTTCGGGCACTACTATGCCAATCATCAGGAGCTCGCGACTATATTGTTGATTACCACATTGGTCATTTCGTTCTTGGTTTTTTTAGGTTGGAGGTTAGGTGCGGTTAGGCCGGAGTAGTGTCCGGGCTTCAGGCTAAAGCTTTGGCCTGCAGCCCGGACACTACTCCATCAACCTTATAGTCGCGAGCTCCTGATGATGAGCATAGCAGTGCCCGAAACATATTGAGCCTACGATAAGTACAATAAAATAATAAGTGGCATGTAGTTGGTTTTTATTCTTCAGTTATCACAATGATGCACGGTCCAACAAACATCAAATTGTGTCTTTAAATTATTTAAATTATATCGAAGTATTATGGCTCACCTGAAGAGGATATGTTCATGTTTACTTGTGGCCAGTCAAACAGAACACATGTACGGTTATCATAGATTTATTTACTTTGCCCTGAAGGATGAACTACAAAACGCTAAGATCCTATACAAACAATTCCTACAGGCAGTTGATTCGCATTCGCTTCAGGTGTCTGCCTTGATTTCTAGTTCCTTCAGTCGGTCTGTACCTCACCAATAACTTGCAATATTTCTTTCTGCATCTTGTTAACTTAAAAGGCAGGTACATTTTTTTTTTAGCTCAGGAATTTAGTTGCTGTATCCGAGCAGTAGTTCACCTGTAAGTCTGATTCCTTTGTTATGTGTCACGTACAAAGTATTTTATTGCATCTCGCTTAAGTCACGAATTTTCTCTCTACGGCTGTGATTGTGTATTTGTTCACGTTTCGCTACCACAGAGGATATTCAGAATAAAATCGTTATTAGAGAAAGTATATTTTATATTATTGTTCCTTTTATTTCTTTTGAGTCGCCATTACCAGGCATGTATTTCTTTAGAAAGTTTCTTTTTCATACCAATGTGCCTTCGTCATATGATATGATAAGAACGCGATAATGTGAAAGTATTACACAATATTATGTAACTGTTAAGACAAATTTACGTTATTGTACTGTGTATTAATTGCGGTAAGCTTTATTGAACTAATGTGTACTCGTTTTAATTGATGTGATTTGCGCCAATATTTATACAAGATTTTAAAATCAGCATTTAGTTTGAAGAAGAATCTGACGAAGAGGACGAATTTAGGAACTTATATTTACCTTTCCAGTTTTGTTTCGATACCGATATTCCCTTTTGCATGCAGTTTATTCTGATGAAACTTTTGTTTTTGCCATTCAAAGTATAAAACCAATGCAGTGGTTATTTACCCTACCCCCCGAGTTTTAAGGATAATAAAGAATATTATTCGAACTAGTACATGTTATCCAATATGGAGTCATACACAGCGTACGAAATTTGACGGAAAGAAATTTGAAATACTTCTCGTGCGATACCTGAGATCGATGGTTGCAGGAGGCATACAGAAATAGACGAAGAAATATCTATAGAAAGGACAAAGACAGGTTTGGGAAGAAACCGTGGAGTTGCAGAGATGTCGTACGAACAGGAATGTTAAGACCGCAGTGAAGCTGTGAAAGAAATTCTTAGGTCGGAACAGGCCTTATGTTGCCAATCCGTAAAGTCAAGTAAACACTTCTATCCTTGACGTCATTAAACACACAACAAACTGTTTCCAGTCCTGCATAGAGAAGTTCGTAAAGGAAAATACCAAGAAAACGCACATTGAAGAAATAATGTTTGTTCGTTTACAGACTGTTGAAAGAAACATTCGATACGGCAGCTCATATAACGTCGTCTGTCAAGATGAACATTGAACAGTTCACTGGAAGGGACATGAAAGGAAACCTTTGTAGACTATTTTGAGGTATTCTCCTTAAATCAGTCAGACCAATCGTTTACAGAGCCGAGATATGAACCCGGTTACTTCCGATTACTAAGTGGTATGAATGCTAACGTTTCGACTGAGACTTCGGGCCAATTCAATGTCGCAGAACAGCAGGTCATACTGGGCTACGGCATTGAATCTGAGCGGCCTGCAGTTGAACTGTGTGTGTGACTCAAGGCCTGTACCTGCTTACTGTCTAAAACATGTGACAAAGGGCAAACAATGTCCGCCTCTGTCCCCATAACTTATATAAGTACGTAATGATTTACTCGTTACTTATGATTATTTTCGTGTAATTTCTGTATTAACTCAGAAATGAGTGGGTGTGCAGCCGCACGGTTGGTTGATGCACTACGCTACAAGCATGAGGTCAATCGGATTGTACATTGCAGTAATCCTTGCGGCAGCACTATGGGCCTGGGATCGACTCAGCCTCTAAGAGACATGAGTACCAAGGATGTCTGCTGGGGGTAATGGCGACCGGAGCGTACCGTTGACAACTTTTCCACCTTCATATGCCGGTTTTCTAGATTCTAGACAATCGGCACTTTAAGGAGAGTTAGTCTAGAAATTCAAGGAGCCTCGAAATCGTGGAGCCCTAACGGTCTGTCCACAGGCATGTATAAGATTAATTTTTTCAAGACATAGAAATGAATATTTTGTAATAGAAACACGGGAGAGACTAAATAATATTCAAGCGTCATAAAATAAGGAAAGTTGAGATGCTTAATGCCTGATAGAAGTTAGAAAGTTGGGTGCGAGCGAAATGGACGCACAGTAGAGGCATACCTTAAAATTGGCCCATTAGAAACAATTTATGAATGCATGTTGGATCTATGTGGCTCGGAGTAGGATCCAACGAACATGGTAATTAAACTTGGGCTGTCATAAAAGTCTGTGATTTTCTTGACCAGCAGAGTAATTACCAGGCATTTGCTCCATGGCGTAAGATAATAATTTCTGAAATTTCTCGTGCATATTACATAAGTTTCAAATACAGACTGATTGTTAACCGCTGTGGATGAAGCAGTCTCTGTGTAGCGTACATACCTGCGGTAGTTTATTGGGGCTCTGAATGTGTAGACTCCCCACTTCCACGGCAGTCGGCAGTGTCGGTCTAAGCGTGTTTAAGCTGAAGTGACTGTTCACCAAAATTAGACTCACATTACGCGCAATACGTGATAAGGTTGGGGGATCGTCTCCAAAATATTTAACTTCCGATCCGGTAGGTTGGTAGCTCAGAGTAGTAGTAATATCACCACTTCACGACTTTGTTGTTCAGCGCATCTCCCAGAAACTCATTCTTTCTGTGAACTCTATGAAGTAGCTAGGGATTTATGCAGGGTTTTCTGGACTTGCGATAGGTCATTTACCCATGGATAAAGTACACTGGATATTGGGGCGAAATGGGGGCTTTGATTTGTACACGAAACCTAAAGTTCAACCACATCCAAATATTTAGTTTATAATAAGATCAAATTTTTCGCCTCATTGTAAGAGAGTGTCAATATTCCGATGTCTGAACACCATTTCACATAAATTTGTGCTGAGTTCAAACATTATCAGAGGGACTCAAATAATACACCAACTAATGCACTTATATAAAAGTTACACATTAAAACACTAAAACTGCTCCGACATGTTTCGGTCCTAAGACCATCATCAGGGAGCTATATTTTATACTTTAGCAAGGAAAATATAACTCCCTGATGATGGTCTTAGGACCGAAACATGTCGGAGCAGTTTTGGTGTTTTAATGTGTAAATTTATATAAGTGCATTAGTTGGTGTATTAACCTTTTGGCGCCGTAATTATTTTTTTTAATTTTAGCACACCCTGTATATAAAATGTGAATAAAGAGGAACCAAATACGTTAGAATTATGAAACAAACTGCATTTTGAAGAGAAAAAAACTGAGAGTATACACCATGTTTAAAATATTCGGTACCTATATTTGTTGAATAAATATATAAAATGCAACT
>Ga0123354_10011724_pt1 | contig 13573 bp, 8 predicted proteins | sample TergutLab28metaG_2_FD_97872 | JGI IMG/M metagenome (GOLD analysis project Ga0123354, IMG submission 97872) | Labiotermes labralis P4 segment gut microbial communities from Petit-Saut dam, French Guiana - Lab288 P4 | ecosystem: Host-associated > Arthropoda: Insects > Digestive system > Gut ... | reverse complement strand
CTGGTATCATCACAACTGTAGGTGGTCGTCCCGTGCACAGTTTGGGAGAGGCCACCTACAGGTGTGATGATGCCAGATGCTGTATAATACAATTTTGATCTTCTGATGATGAGCACATAGTGCTCGAAACATGTAGAGGCATATAATAACTTATTATAAAACAAGAATTTGTGCATTAAGTTGGTTAATTACTAAAAAGAACTTCAAACGGCACCAAGAGCGGACTGAATTGTGATTTGTCTCTTATCCTGCAATTCAGAGTCCTTTGTGTTTTTCTTTACTGTGTATAAACTTAGAGGTTATGTATAAAATGTCAAGATTACAACAATGTAAAACTTGCAATTTCGCCCGGTCCTTTAATGAAACTTTATCTCTCATGGTAGGGAAAAAGGATATGTGCTGAGGGCGTCTGAGGACTTGAGATTATTTGGACGTAAGAGAGAGGAAGTAACAGTAATCAAAGTTTTATTACCAACTGATGCACAAACGAATTGTTTTCAAATGAGTATTGAAATTTGCATTAAAATTAAAATAGCTGCAACATGTTTCGGTGTGATCGCCATCATCAGGGAGCGTACTGTGTGAGCTTGCTAAAGTTACAATGTTAAAACAGTTGATTAAAATACACCATTGTGGTTAATCTAGTGGTGTGGCTGCTTAAGTTATCAGGTCCTTGCTGATGTACGTCTGCTACACTGTTCGGAACAGAAAGTTGGAGAAAATGCCATTATGAGGAGTTCCATAACTCACATTTTTCACTAATAATAATAATAATAATAATAAAGTTCAGTTCTCTGTCCTTCGTTGAGGCTACGTACTAATTAACTCTGGGTTGTCGCGATAGTAGCCCCTACGTCAGTAATACATAATAAACATACATATATCCCATACAATGTATATTAATATATGTATTATTAAGGTAATTAATCTGATTAAATTATATTGAAGCATTTTGAGGACATTAACTTCTTTTCGGAAGTTCTAGTTCGTGTTTTGAAGCTTTCGCGGCCACTGAATTCAATACAGTCTTCAGGAGCTGACACTCGGTTCAGGTGGTTCAAATAAACCATCGTGTGAGAGACGGATTTCATCTTCATCACCAACCGCACCCTGATGATACAGACGAAGTCGGTCGCTGCAACGGTTGGTCTAAGTTAATCATGTGACGCCGGTGTCAGCCCGAGAAGATGATTTTATTGAATTCTTGTCGTGTACTCAGCATTATAAATATAGCATCACTGTAATGTTTTCTGAAACTTTATGAAATGAAAGACATGATTAATTGTATCAAAGATCAAATTAAATCTAAATTTTCAGTTGGTGGTTACTCAGCTTGTTTAATTTTATTATGAATTGCCTCTTCATTGGAAACTTCCTGCTCAGAGGGGGTATGGAAACAGTGCTTTGCAGGCTGGGAACTGGACAGCTGGAGCGGGTATCCGCCAACTTGTTGACCCTCCTAATGGAACCTCCATGTACGACCCTCACGCAAATACTGAAAGAAGGAAAAAGTACACATACACGGAAAGAAATTCTCAATCTGAGAGAAATCCTCTTAGCAATGGTGGTATTGGCAACAGAATTATATTACGGGGCTCGGTAAGAAGAACTGGCGACTGACATTCAGTACGTGTCAACGGTGACTCATCCGGGCCATGGTTGTGAACAGCATGACTGTGGGCCACACGTTGAGAGCACAAACTGCATGTTACGGAATGTTGCGTAGGGCCTTGGATCAGTTCTTCGGCACAGCCATAGTTGCCAGTTGCTGCAGGCCCAATTCTTTGAAAATCGCAGCACCGGAATCAGTGAAGTTTAATTTAGAGCCGGTGTGAAACTTGGTATATTTGATTCCAGATAATTTCCTTCGTTGCTAGGAGTCTTTTGTAAAAAATCTTTTAAAAGAAAAACAGGGTAATTAGGGAAAATAATATTGATTGTGAAACGTGGTCTCTCGTATTAAGGCAAATAGGTGTAAAAAGGATGAGAATGGGAATATTTGGAAATAGGCTGTATTTCGAACTAAAATAGCTTTGTAACTCGTAGGACTGATCGTCAAATGTCTAATTATTAAGATGATTCAATCACGTAGAGCTGATCCCAGTGGCCTCGCGGTCTAAGGCGTGGGTCTGCGGCCGCTGGTTTGCTGGAATTGTGGGTTCGAATCTTGGCGGGTTTTGTGTTGTCAGGTAGGGTTCTCTGTATCGAGCTGATCACTCGTCCAGAGGAGTCCAACCGAGTGTGATGTGTCTGAATGTGATCACGAATCTTCGATAAAGGGGATGCCTTGGCCTACTGGGGGCTGTCGCACCATGGTAAAAAAAAAAAACAAGGAGAACGAGATGGCAGGGTATATAGCTCGAAACCTGAAGCAAAAATAGTACTAGGAAGAGTTAGTCTTAGATTAGAGACTATAGGCTTTTATCTTACAGAAGTAAGATATGAATATGCGACCTGGACTGATCAGTCATAACTGGACAAACCTGGATCCGGACAGGTGACAGGTGATAGGTAACAGTGGCGTGCGCTTGTGAGCGGATCAGTATTTCGGACTCCAGAACTATGTTTCTAAGTACGAACCTGAGAGAGAGAGAGAGGGGGGGAGAGAGAGAGGGAGGGTGGGAGGAAGTGAGGGAGGGAGAGAATTGAATAAGCACTCTAGGTAACAGAATCTTTTTATAAAACTTGTTCCGATATTGAATCGCTAACATAAAAGTAAGTGCGGGTGATGAGAAGCTTTGTATAGAGTCAAACCTGTCTTAAAAGGCACCTGGGCTTAATGGAAACCTGTCGTTAGTGGAACACCTCCACATTCCCGAAGATCTGAAGTTCCGAGCATCCAAACTTCAAATACCTGTCTTGAAAGGAATGTGACTGCAAAGGAAATAATTTCCGTCCCTTGCTGTTTTGTTATAGGCAGGTTTCACTGTACTGCATTTCTACGGGTTATTTTAACATAAACTGCATGTCCAACTAAGCGGAGTCCTGCTTAAGAAACTGATGGTTGTTTAACTAGCCGAAGAATTAGTCTCTTTTTGTTGAATCGCGATGTTCGGTTTTATGTTGACACCAACCTAGCAGATCCAGCCCGCACTTTGTCACTCCGTTCCTGTAAGACTTGTCCTCCCTTCTCAGCCCACACGCTCAATAAATGAAATGTATGGCAAGTGTTACGAGTGTTAACTGATAATTTGTACAAATGTGAAATACGGATTCGTAACATTATAGACCAAAATATTTTGTAGGCGCTGCCTCAAAATTACGAAAAGCGACAATTAGCTTCGTCACGTCTGTCTGTCCGTCTGTTCGCATGGAATAACTCGGCTCCCACTGGACGGATTTTCATGAAATCTGTTATTTTACTACCTTTCGTTAATCTGTCCAGAAAATTCAAGTTTCTTTACAATCGGACAAGATTAACGAGTTCTTTACATGAAGACTGATATACATTTTTGATCTCGATCAATTCTTTCTAGAATGAGAAATATTTCGGAAAAAGTTGTAGAGAAAATAAAAACACACATTTTATGTTCAATGATCTTTTTTTTTTTTTTTCGAAAATCGTGCCGTGTATGAGATAATTTGGAAACAAAAATTTTATAGCCGGGCAATCCGCAGATGACAATATGGCGCATGCGCATTGCATGCTGGATACCTAAGTCCACAAATAAACACTCAGAGCATGAAATTCTTATCGATTTTCAATTACAACAGTGGTTATACGAAAGCTCCTGAATGCTACGTTATACATACATTGCCTGTCTCTGTTTTTTTTATGACTGCTTTTATAGAAAGGTAGGTGCCAGCTAATGACAATTGGAGCGTTAAACACTCCAGTTATCGTTAGGCTTTATGGACTTGTCTTTATCATCTTTTATACAGCTTCTGGATGGATATAGACGCCTTAATGCACAGTATACTGCTTACCTCTCTACTGCACAGATAAAACACAGTTTTCTCTAAAAATTGGGTGCCAGCAGGTGTTTACATTTAATGGTGTGTTGCTTTCTGAGGTTTGTGCTGTATCGATGTTGTCAAGATTTTTTTAATGCTGTTCCATTCTTTCCCCTTGATATCGTATTTAGCCGTTTAGTAGCAAAGAGCTCATCACATTATTAGACATAAGATTTTATAGAGCCGGTTTAAGTTTTTGTTACTGAAGCAGCTCTTAGAGTAACATTGAAGTTCCGCTTTATAAAGGGGGTTGTGTTACTAAGTGCGCTGCGGGCTTTAACACGTGTTTAATGGCACGTTGTAATGACGTGTTTCAGAACGCTGGCGTAATTCCAGTGCGTGTCTCACAACCTTCCTGTTTGTTTACCGACAGCAAAGATGAACACTTCCCACAAGGGATAATTTGTACAAAGTGCAGGGTACGTAATATTAAAATGAATGTTCCAGTTATAGGAAGGAAACAAGTGGACCGGATTGGCCTGGCTTAGGGTAGGGACAAGTGACCGGCTCTTGTGAACGCAGTAATAAACCTTCGCTTTCCATACAATGCGAGGAATTTTTTGGCCTGGCAGGGTACTGTTAGTTTCTCCAGGGAGACTGTGCTCCAGGGATTTAATTCGTTAGTTAGTTAGCTGGCTAAATTGTATACGATTCCGCCTACAGGAAAGCAGTGAGATAATTGTCCGAGTCCCTAAAACAATCTTAGCAGTTGACCAACTTAATGCGCAAATTCTGTTTTATAATAAGTTTATTATATTCCTGTACGTGTTCCGAGTACTGCTGTGCTTATCATTAGGAGGTCAAATTTTATCATACAGCATCTGGTATGGTCACACTCTGTAGGTGGCCGTCCGGTGCGCACCGGTCGGCCACCTACAGAGTGTGACGATACCAGATGACGTATAATAGAATTTGACCTCCTGATGATGAGCACAATAGTGCTCGAAACATGTAGAGGAATATAATAAACTTATTTTAAAACAGAATTTGTGCATTAAGTTGGTCAATTGCTAAGATTATACTGAGATGTACGGTCAGCAAAATATCAAAAAACCTTTTTTATTTATCTCAGTAATTAACCAACTTGATGCACAAAATTTTTGTTTAACAATAAGTTTATTTCATGCCTCTACATGTTTCGAGCACATGTGCTCGAAACATGTAGAGGCATGAAATAAACTTATTGTAAAACAAAAATTTTGTGCATCAAGTTGGTTAGTTACTGAGATAAATATACTGAGATGCACGGTCAACAAAACATCAAAATCAAAAAAACTCTAAAACAATGTAATAATGATTGTGTTTGAGACTATCACTATGCTGGATACATTCCACCATCTGCGATGTAAGTGATATACTGTAAAAGACATTTCGAGAGTTGGCTGCACTTTCATCTTCATGCTGTTATTACACTGAAATTTCCTTTGCATTTCCTATTTTTATTTTAAGATCAAATGCCTAAGGCTTAGAAGTTTTCTGTTTGGAATCCAAGCACCGCCATTCACCAAAAATAAGAAATACAGTGGGGTATGCTAGAACGAACGATGCTACAACGAACGAATGCTGCAACGAACAGTTTTCATTTAAAAAAAAATTAGGATGCTACAACGGACACAGATGCTAAAACGAACGCGGAGGAATACTATCGGCCGACGTAGCATGAGCATACGCCTGACTAGGGAAAGATTGTTTTTGCTGTTCATGTGCGTTAAATTTTTATTTTTTATTTTTATTACGGAAAGTTTGTTCATAGTTTTCAGTAAGGAAAGATTGTTTATGCTTTTCAAATTTAAATGTACAGTGTATAAAGTTAAATTAATTTTGTATTATTTTTACACATATTTTTGATTTTGTATTATGTTTTTTCCTGTTTAAATGCTTATTTTGGATGGTAACTTTGCTCTAGCCTCCTGTACAATGGGTACTGGGTCTTTCCCGGTGGTAAAGTGTGGCCGGGGCGTGCTGCTGACCACTCACCCCCTTCTATTGCCGCGGTCATGGAAGAGTAGAGCTATACTTCTACCCCCACTCTGGGCCACACCGGGCCTGTAACGGGATCACTTTACCTTTTACCTTTAACTTTGCTTAAGCTGTGGGTCTGGAACGGATTACCCCTAAATAAATAAATAAATATATATATATATATATTTCAAAGTATGCTAGAACGAACAAATGTTGTAACGAAGGAGGTTCTAGGATCATTTACGTTCGTTCTAGCTTACCCCACTGTATGATAGTGTGTCACTTTGCCAGTGCAGAGGCTACCAGCTACTTGAACACCACTGCAGAGGCCACTGCTCTGTATCTAGCATGTTCTAGATGCTTGCCGTATTGCAGCCAATGTACAATATTCATCCTGTCGTTCCTATATGTGAACTGCCTACCTGCATCGTTTTGTTTGTTCGGGAAGGTTAGGCGAAAGACAGAAAGAACAGAAAGGAGATGAGGGCACAACGGGACTCGAGATAGCATCCTTCTGATTAAGAGACTTTATGTCAAGAAAGCAATTAGCACGCGCGCCGTAAACCTTATTTCCGAACTTTGTGTTAAAGCATCCCTCTTTAATCAAATCCGGAGCACAGGGGTGATAAACAGAAAAGTACGTATGCTTTAAAAGAGCTTTCAGATGATGCATGGGATTTTTTTAGAGGCGACAGAACTTTTCTTCTTTTTTCATATTGGCAAGACCGTGGTAGTCATTATTTTATAATGCTAGTTGTTTCAGTTTTGCACCTTTTTTCCTCCTGAAAGTTAGAGAAGCTTTTAACACTTGGTTTGGCGTTAAAAGCCTGTAGTGTCCCAGCTCGTCCTCTTCCCCTCGCCGTTCCTTCCCCTCAGTTTAATGGCTCCAGTAATGGACCAATAGCTCCACCAATAATTGCATCAGCCATCAGAGTCCATTACAACATTGCCTCTTCTATAGCCCTAGGGATAGATAGTTGTTTTATGCTCTGTTTTTATTATTCCTGTACTTTACAACACTAACTGTAGTTTACAGGACATATTGTAATTATTTAAATGAAATTTCGTACAAGATTGCTACGTTTATTGCTTTACTACAAGGCAGGCCGAAACAATAATAGAATAACATATTTGTTACGAAATTTCTGACGATTTTTTTCATAGACTCGTTAAGCCTTTGCTATATCGTGTAAATACACTCTTATAATTGAGATCATAAAATTGACCTCTTTGCCGGCTGGAGTGTAATTGCAGTGAAGATTATGCCTTGTTATTGAATGCTTTTGTCGGCATTGAAGTACTTTGTAGTAGCAAGTGCAGTATTAGTTTAACAACTCATTGGCAGGGTTTATAAAAAGTAAGTTATTTCGCTTTATTAATTAAGTTCAGAGCCAAAAGCGTATGCATGAAGCAGGCCGTAATCCTGTGCGATCAGTGGCTTCCCAGCATTAATGAAACAGGTAATTATTGTACGGCAATATGTGGTGCATGGATTTAATTAAAGGATAGCATTAAACGTAATTTAATGATGCTGGGAAAGGTTTCTGAAAAGAGCCGATCCAGTGTTGTAAATTAGTCGTTGCCTGGGTAATTAATTCACGCAGTTTGACACAAACGCACAATGCGGATCCCCACAACACGTGTGAAGTTTCATTGCTCTGGATTGTTGCATTTATTAATCTTTATTTTTTTTAGCTTCTTTGTCACACTCCCTTCAAGATGTGGGGCTGCAAATAGGATAAAGCACTGCAATGTGAGATCCTTACTGGGGATGGCGCAAAGGGTGTTAAAGCTCTACCGGTTTCATGCTGCGCCGTCCTTCTTATCTGTACAGGAATAAGAATAATCAAAGAACACCGACTAAGACACACGATTTAAGATCTGTCAGTTGCACAAAATATGCACTGAGCATGTGTCGACCCCATTAATAGATAAGCTTGAGGGGTAGAATTAAATTGGAAGTGGGTTATCCTTCCAAGTACTAGTATGCATTTCATGCACTAAACTTTAATGTTTCAAAGATTCAACTGAATATTGAGTGTGAAAATATCGTGTAATAACCCTCGGTAGGATTCCTTTCAATGTTAAATATGTGGCTACGTTGTAGTAAGGCTTGGTAGGTTATCCCACTCGCAATTTAAACCTGAAGATGAAATTTTAATCGAATCGAAACATGTCGGTGAATAAATTTTATATTCGTGGTTCCGTGCATCGTAATTCTAGTTTGAAGAAATCCAACGAGATGCAATTGTATGCAGATATTTATTTACTGCTATATTATTCTACATATTTAGGACATCCATCGCGCCCATCATCAGCATTGCGTAAAACTGTAGTTACAGCCTCTGGTACAGATCATACTATCTGAAGAGCAAGCTTCCTCAAACGTCTGAGGAAGTTTGCTCCCCAAATAGTATGATCTGTACCAGAGGCTGCAACTACAGTTTTCTGTACTCCTCATGATGGGCGCGATGGACGCCCGAAACATGTAGAGTAATTTAGCAGTAAATAAATATCTGCATACAATTGCATCTCTTTGGATTTCTTCAACGTATGTCGGTGAACAGTTTTTACAATACGTATGTTTTTTTTTGTGTCCAATATCCTCTTCTTTAATTATCATCATTTAATCGGCAGCCGGTTCTAAGAATTCTGTAAAACTGGAAAGAAGTGTGTGTGTGTGTGTGTGTGTGTGTGTGTACTCTCCCCTCGGGGTATCAAGAAGTGTTTCATGACGGATATTGCCATGTGTGTTGCATTTTACCAGCTGCATGGGAATAGTGAACCTTTACCGAACGTATCTACATCAGTTTTAAGTGTTTAAATCCCCTACAACGAAATGTATGGTCACCTGCCCAACAAAATAGAACATACTTGTACAGAACACGTTTCCTGGACACTGATTTTGGGAGAGAGTGATCTCTTTGTCTCCGGACCTGTGTTGGGAATCAGCTTCAGAACACAAGCGCTCTCTTCCCAATTCATCTCGATCCATATTCGTTCTGATTTTCGCATGTGATTGGCCGAGTGTTAACCCCTGGAGTTATAAGTGGTAGTGACCTCTGGGGCCTCCTCAAAGACTCGGAATATTTGATACCGATCGCAGTGGCCGCGGGTCTAAGGCGTGGGTCTGCGGCCACTTGCGTGCTTGGATTGCGGGCTCCAATCCCACCTGGGGCATGGATGTCTGTCTCTTGTGAGTGCTGATTGTTGCGCGGTAGAGATCTCTGTGTCGGGCTGATAACTGGTCCAGAGGAGTCCTACAGAGTGTATCAGAGTCATTGATTGTGGTTAGGTGCAACAATAATCCTCAACACCTTCGGTGAGGAGGTAGACAGAGGTCAGGACTAAGAAGGAAAGAATATTTGACCGTATGAACAGCTGCCTGGTCCTTATTAGTTACACTTGTATACAAGTCAATATAATCAGGCACTTCTTTTTTTCCAACGCAATATACATAATATGTTAAATACTATATTTGTCACCAGTGACCTCCTACATGTTTCGGTGTTTGTTACACCGTCTTGAGGGACACCATTGCGTTACTTGCTCAAAAATTGTATGTTTCTAGAAATGTTGTTACACAGTTGTGCTATAAAATGTACAATACACTCTGTTTTATAGCACAGCTATGTAACAACATTGCAAGCACCATACAGTTTTTGAGCAAGTAATGCAATGGTTTCGCTGAAGATGGTGTAACAAACACCGAAAACATGTCGGAGGTATCCGTATAATATGAGCCAACAAGATGCACTGTTTACTATTAATTTATTTCAATATTAAGCAACTACATGTTTCCTGTTGGTTCGTGTTATACGGATATATCACGATGCACGGTCAACAAAACATGAAATATGTCGGAGGTAACTGGTGATAGATATATGTATTTTACGTGTTACGTGCATTCAGCTGGAATATAAAGAAGTGATTGACTTGAGGAATGCACGGTGTGAAAAGCTTCAAAATTGTCCACGTAATGTAAGATATTTCTACCATTCCCTTTTGTGTCATTGTTTACTTCTGAATTTGTAGGTATTTCTATGCTGTTATCCACCCGCAAAATTTTGAAATGTCTAGCCTCGCTGTTTTATTACTTACCGACACAGAGAGGTCCCGTGCAGCCACTGTTTTGCTGGTTTACATCTCACAACAGAAGAACATTTCAAAAAATTATTTCTATAGTAAAACCAACAAGATGCACCAATGTATGCTGCTGTCTGCTTGCTAGCAATCAGACAGCAGTATCTGTTTGACAAATGCCTGTTGCTGTATGTACAGTCTTGAACTACTGATGGTGGACGGAAAGACCGTCCGAAACATGTAGAGTGTCATTCCAAAATAAAATAAATTTGATACTTTGGTGCATCTAGTTGGGTTTACTATAGAAATATATTACGATGCACGGCCCTATGAACGTCGAACTTCAAGAAATCTTTCACACGGCTATTCACATTGCATTATTCCTGTACGCCAATATTAACAGCGCCACGTGTTGCTCCCACCCACACGTTCGTGCATCCGCCAGGTTGTTGTGACCCAGAAGGAGAATAAAACCTAAGTGTTCTATTACGTTTAAAGTCATAGACTTGAGGTCAAATCGTGCACAAATTTGTCAGATGCGTCAAAGTTTAAATTGGAGGAAGACAGATACACACAAACACTAATAGGCAACATTGTGATCACAGAAAGATTATTTTATTTTCTCAAGAAAGGAAAGTGGACAGAAGAAGGACGAAACATCACAAGAGTGGATCCCTCGGTGTTCAGCTCAGTCGGCGCTAGTTTGACCAAAGACTGAGTACATGAACTTAAAGTGAAAAAGGAAAGCGTGGACTGACTTCGTGTTGATTTTGAATATTCACGTCTGGGTGTCCTTAAGAATGAATAATTTTTCCTGATTTGGATGTGATCTTAATAGTTCAAGCAACTGAGCCAGTAGACTTGAATCAAAGGCCCGTTCGACCCTTGGAACACAGGGCACTGTGCTCGTATTTGGATACTGTCTGCTTCCAGACATTCTTGAATTTCCTGATCACTCAGTGTTCACGTGAAATGACAGGGACTGTTAGTAAGAGAGCCGCTCTGGATTAAAGCGATGCTCTATTTTTCTTGTGTTGCTATTATTCAGTGGTAAAGGTTACATCGGCCACCCCTCCGTATCATCCCCTGCAATTTCGTCAGAAGATTACATCGACTTTCCATCTCTGTCCTTCTCCATGTCTGTCTTAATGCCATTGCATAACGAAACAACATGAAATAGCTTCTCTGCATTCTAGCTGTGCTTTGCTGGGGTCATTTCAATTGCTGACCTCTTACCATTATTAGTTTTTCTTCTCTCTTACGTTCCTCTCCTCCCTCGTGTAACTACCCTCAATGAAATTCTCTTCTCCCTCTTCCCATTCAATATATTTATTTATATATACGTTCAATACCCGTAGTTTCATTTTTCCGCATAACTGTCTTAGAAAGATCATGGAACCAGTGCTACTGGGGGGCGAGGGAGTAGAAAGATTTATATGGTTTGAACATGCCCGTCTTTTTATTTTTTCTCTTGACAGGATTTCAATACTTATGGGCGATAAAGCTTCCGGATCAGTTCATCACTGTGAGGTCAAAAGTTATGGAAGGTCATTAATTCAGTGTTTTGGATTGTGAATGTCACAGATTCCATGTATGAGTAAAAGAAGGGTGGGGTCATTTGGTACTTAATGCGCTTGCGCCAGAACCTGAACAACAAAACTCACCTCTTCATACCTGAAATTGGTTTTGCTCTCTGAATATCCTGTGACCCACATAACAACAGAAGTAGTTAGATAACGACTAAATAAAAGGTTTTCCAGCACTTAAATTGGGGTAACTGAAGTGCATGAGAGCTCGCCAACGGCAAGAGTGAGGTAACTGAAATAAATAAAGGACTCACCAACATAGAAGAGGGTTAAAAGTGTATACCGAAATTGCTAGGTCACTCTCTCGTACGTACAAGAAATAACAACCCCCCCCCCCCCCTAACCTTTCTAAACGAGGGCGTAAGGGACACGGTGTTCTGTGTGATGCACTATGTAGATAGGGCCGTCTTTGTCGCTAAGAAATTCACCTGGTCCGGCAACCCGTCTAGAGCGATTAGATTTACAGCATTTGGTTTCTCTCCGTTTAAACAGATTTCGAGGGCATAGAAGAAGAAAAGGCTTTTGGATGCTGTGACTTTTGTTAACTGGGCACCCTTGCTTTTTCTAGTAGATGAAGATCGACTTTCCAAAACATACTTTCAAATCTTTGTTTCGATAACCTCGTCCTGTCGCGAGTGTCTGGTGGATAGAACTGGGACAGGTGTATAATAAGTGGCGAAACAGAGGGAGAGTGTTGTATTAGGAATGAGGGTGTGGTTTAAGGTTTAAGTTGCCAATAAATTGCGCACAGAGAGCATCTTGAGTGATGGGGGAGGAGGCAGGTAACACAGGCAACATTTTATGGTGGCAGAATGTAATACCACTTCTGCACGCGTGGAGGTAGAAGACCACTGTGGCATCCTGCATGTAAGTGGAAGTAGGCCTACTCTGTGCAGCTGGGCCTTCTTTAAAGGCCAGTAGTTCCTCAGCTGTTATGGAAATTCCTAACATTGTACTTAACCCGAAGGTTCTTTGTCTTTTTCTTTTTTCTCTCTCTCTCTCTCTCTATTTTTAATTTCTCATAACGCGCTTAAACAAAATTCTACCACAAGAGTAAATTTTATAATTGGCAGTATCTCGGGATACATCGAGTGATACCAGTGGCGTGCAACATGCTGATACTTTATTTTGAACACTTCCTTCTAGTTGCCAGGCAATAAACGATCATAGGAGTGTTGCGTGTAATTGATAAATATCTATATACATCTTATATATATTGGACCGTGCATCATTGTGATAGAATAGAAGCTCAACAAGTTCATCTTTATATGAAACAGGCTTCAGCCTGCTACACGGATACCACCGCAACCCATCCACACCGAAACTCCAAGACACATCGAAACAAGAACACACGACCAATGTGGTGATTCAATAGAAAAGTCGCAGACTCCTGATGATGGATGTATTAATGTCCAAAACATGTTGAGCATAGAAGAAGTGAAGTAAAACTTAATAACTAGTGACATCAAGTTGGTCTCTTATTTTTCAACTATCTATATACATCTTTAGACAGGACATCCAGCCTGATGATGGCTACACATGTAAGCCGAAACATGCAACTTGTTGTGACATGTGAGATAAAGTTGTATATAGACTTGTGATCCTGCTTGTCTTCTTTATACATAGATATAGATATACATTACGAATGTTACACCATCTGGGATGTTTCATATAAAGATGAACTTGCTGAGCTTCTATTCTTTTGTTCGAAAACTCCCTGAGGATGGCACACCAGTGCCGAAACATATAGCAGTTTAATACTTGCCACGAATTGTATTTTATTCAGTGTGTTTGTTGGTTGATATAGTAATTGTTTGTTACTTTTTTTTCGCGCGTCCCTCACTTGTCTCTATACTTCTTAGCTAGATCAATTTTTACCAGGCCACCACACACACCCCCCCCCCCCCCCCCCCCCTCCTTTTTTATTCATTTTCTTTTATATTATTTTTTTTTTTTTTATTAAATTATAAAAAAAAAAAAAAAAATCT
>Ga0123354_10011723_pt1 | contig 13573 bp, 13 predicted proteins | sample TergutLab28metaG_2_FD_97872 | JGI IMG/M metagenome (GOLD analysis project Ga0123354, IMG submission 97872) | Labiotermes labralis P4 segment gut microbial communities from Petit-Saut dam, French Guiana - Lab288 P4 | ecosystem: Host-associated > Arthropoda: Insects > Digestive system > Gut ... | reverse complement strand
CTCCTCGGCCTGGGCACAGCAGGAACGCGGAAAAAGCGCGGCAATGTCGCTATGGAGCAGGCGATCCCGGTTCTTGGAATACGCCGAATGACGCCAGATCGTCTCGTCCATGGAAAATCCCGCGAACCAGCGGGAAAGAAGATTGTCATCCAGTTGCGCAACCAGCATCCGTTCGCTGCGGATCGTATGCAAAATTTGCAGCAACTGGGATCGAAGCAACTGCTCCGGTGGAATTGAGGGCCGGGAAGTCTTGGCGTAGAGTTCGCGGAAGACGGGTGAAAGCTTCTTCAATGCCGTATCCGCCCTGGTGCGGATTGGGCGCAAGGGGGATGATTCTGGGGTGCTCGGGAATCAGGAGAAAGAGAGCTGTGCTCTTCTGCTGTTGCATGTCACAACCACGCGCATGATCTTCATGGCTATGTCATGATAGGTGTTGCTGCAATTGCGAGTTTTTCAACAGCCTGATAGTCAAGTTCACTTTTCAACCAAATTTTGCAACTAGCCGAAAAAATAGAGAAGGTTCAGAGGCTGCGGCGGGATATTTCGAACATGATCACCGCCGCCGCCACCGAAGCATTGAGCGAGTCGAAGGCGGCCCGCATGGGGATGGTCACCAGGAGGTCGCACTGTTGGCGCACCAGCGGTCTGAGCCCCTTGCCCTCGCTGCCGATCACCAGACAGATCGGGCCGGAGAAATCAGTGGCATAGATCGGGACCGCATCGGGCTCCGCCACCGCGCCATAGACCCAGAATCCGCGTGTTTTTAGTCTGTTGAGCGCATCGCTCAGATTGACGACCTGGCAGAGGGAGAGGTGGGCCACCGCGCCAGCGGAAGTGCGGGCAACGGTGCTGGTCACCGGTACGCTCCGATCCTTGGTCAGGATGACATGATGGAAACCGGCGGCCAGGGCGGAGCGCAGGATGGAGCCGAGATTGCGGGGATCCTGGATGGAGTCGAGCGCCAGCAGCCTGGGCGTCGGCGCAGCCCCGGCGATCCGGTCCAGCAGCTCCTCAAGCGACAACAGCCGCGCCGCGCTCAGCCGAGCCACTACTCCCTGATGGCGGCAGTCGCGCCCGACCCGCATCCTGTCGGTCTCGACAAAACGGACCGCAATGCCGCGCTCCTTGGCGATCTCGATAATTTCCTGGAGACGCGCCCCCCCCTTGCCCCGCTCGACCAGGAGTTCGCTGATGGTCGCGGCCTGTTGCGCCAATGCTTCCCGAACCGTGTTGATTCCCCAGATCAGGTCGCTGTCCGAAACCTGCGCCGCCGGGGTTTCATCCGCTGTTTTTCCCTTTCCACCCCTGCCCGCCATCACCCACTCCGGATCACCCGCTGTCCATCCGGCAGCCGGCGTTGGCGGCAGCGCTCTGCAACAATGATGCTGCGCAGATTTTCCACCGCCTGATCAAGCTGATCGTTCACAATCAGGTAATCGTATGTTCCCGAGCATGCCAGCTCCTTGCGGGCATTGTTGAGGCGGAGAGCGATGGATGCCTCGCTTTCGGTTCCGCGGCCGCGCAAACGCCGTTCCAATTCAGCCAGCGACGGCGGGGCGATGAAAATGGTCACCGGTTCGGCCTGCTGGCGCACCTGGGCGGCTCCCTGGACATCAATATCGAGCACCACGTCATGACCGGCGCCTTGATGACGTTCGACCTCCTCGACACTGGTCCCGTACATATTGCCGTGCACCTCGGCCCATTCCAGAAAACCGGTAGGCTGCCTGTTGCGGATGGCCGAAAATACCTCGGTCTCGACAAAATGGTAATGCACCCTGTCGATTTCGCCGGGCCGAGGCTTACGGGTGGTATGCGAGACGGAGAAGACCAATCCAGGCAAATCGCGCATAACCTGTTTGAGAATGGTGGTCTTGCCGCAGCCAGAGGGCGCAGACACCACCAGCAGCAGCCCGGCCGCCATCATTTCCCCTCGCTCTGGGCTTTGATCAGCGCCAGATCCGGGTGACGGAACTCCTGCTCCAGGGCCACCAAGCGCTGGTGAATGGTTTCCGGCTGCACCGAGGAGAGAATCAGGTGCCCGGAATCGAGGATCAGGATCGCCCTGGTCCGGCGCCCTTCGGTCACATCAATCAGCTTTTTTTCCTGCTTGGCATCTTCCTTCAACTTCCTGATGGGCGAAGAACCCGGATTGACCACGGCGAGAATCCGGCTGACCTTGACGGCATTGCCAAAGCCGATATTGACGAGTCTGTTTTCCATAGATCACTGCGATAGATCACTGCGGGAAAAAAAGCGGGCGATTGCAGCCTAAGCGCTACTCGATGTTCTGCACCTGTTCGCGCAGCTTTTCGATTTCATTCTTCATTTCAACGCCAAGGTGGGCAATGGCGGCATTGGCGATTTTAGAGGAGAGGGTGTTGACCTCGCGCAGGAATTCCTGAAGGAGAAAATCAAGCCGGCGGCCGACCGGCTCATCGCTGGCAAGAAAGGCGCGAAATTGGACCATGTGGCTGTCTATCCGGGTGATTTCCTCGGTGATGTCGCTTTTGTCGGCCATGATCGCCATTTCCTGGGACAGTCGGATCGGGTCGAGGTCGATCCCTTCCAGCAGTTTGCCGATCCTAGCCTTCAGCTCGTTCTGGCGTTGCTGTTGCAGTTCGGGGATGGCGCGGTCGATCTGTCGCACAATCGCCTCGAATTTGGCCAGACGCTCCAGAAGATCCTGACGCAGGGCCTGCCCTTCCTTCTCGCGCATGAGGTCGCAATCTTTTAGGGCCGTCTCCAGCGCGGCCGCAAGCAGCAGCCACTCGGCATCCATGTCCGGCCGCTGTTCCTCCAGGCTGATGACATCGCGCAGAGTCAGCATGTCGCGCAAGGTCACAGGCCCCGTGACGTCAAATTCCTCCAATAGCTGCTGGAGACAACGGCGGTATTGGTGGGCCACCGGCCCGTTGACCGTCAACTGGGGTTCAACCGTGGCCGTTCCCAGCAGGCTGAAGGTGATATCAACCCTACCCCGATCGAGCACGGCCGCCACCTTCTTTTTCACCGGCTCCTCAAAAAGGGCGAATGCCCGGGGCAGAATGACCCGCTGGTCGAGAAACCGGTGGTTCACTGTCCTGATCTCAGCGACCCAGGCCCTGCCCTCAGCCGAGGCTTCGCCGCGGCCAAATCCTGTCATGCTTCGCGGTCGCATCCTGGTCCCACCCGCTGGTTGTAGCTGGAAAATATTGAAAAATATCAGAGCTGCGCCACAGTCATAGCCGCGCGCAATTCATTGGCGGTCACGCAGGCGGTGCCTATCTTGCCGACCACGATTCCGGCCGCATGGTTGGCAAGCACAGCCGCCTCGCGGATGGAACATCCCGCGGCAAGCCCGAGCGCCAAGGTGGCGACGACGGTATCGCCAGCCCCGGTGACGTCATAGACCTCTTTGGCCGTGGTCGGGATGGTGACCAATTCGTCATCGCCCTGCAGCAAGGCCATGCCGGCCTCTCCCCTGGTGATCAGCACCGCCTTGCAGCCGATGTCGTCCCGGATCTGGCGCGCCGCAGCCATCAGGCTCTGCTCATCCTCGATCTTGAGGCCGGCGATCTGCATGGCCTCGTGATGGTTGGGAGTGATCACGGTGGCGCCGACAAAACGATGTATATTGGAAGGCTTGGGATCAACGATCAGCGGCAGTGGCCGATGTTCGCGACTGCGGACCGTGTACAACAGTTGATGAAGCCTGACCATCAACTGCTCGCTGGCCATCCCCTTGGCGTAATCCGACACCACCACCGCGTCAAAGGTGTGAAGGTGACGTTCAAGATACTGCAAGAGCGTTTCCAGCGAATGCCGGGAAGGACCTCCAGTCTGTTCGCGGTCAAAACGGACGATCTGCTGGCCTTGGGCCACCACTCGGGTTTTGACGGTGGTCGGGCGCATGCCGACCACCAGCCCTTCGGCCGCCCCCCCCAGCTGTTCGACCAGATGGACCACCTTTTTGCCCATGGCATCGTCGCCGACAATCCCGCACAAGGCACCTTTGCCCCCGAGAGAAATGATATTTCTCAGGACGTTGGCAGCCCCACCCAGCAGGAAGTCTTCGCGCTGGACATTGACAACCGGCACCGGCGCCTCGGGAGAGATCCGGCTGGCTGTCCCCCAAAGGAAATGGTCGATGATGATATCGCCGATGACCAGAACCCGGACATCGGCGCACCGGGCAAGCTGCTCATCAAGAAGTTGATCAGCCATGGCGCCAGATCGAATAATTTCGATGGATTACTTCATCACCTTATTCAACTCGGTGATGACCGTGTTCGATATATCGACCGCGTCGGTGGCATACAGGACCACATTGCGGGGCAGCACGATTGCATAGCCGTTATCAGCGGCGAGCTTGGCCACCACTTCTTCCAATTTCTTGATCACGGGGTTAACCTGCTGTTCCCGCAGCTTCCTCAGCTCTTCATTGGCACTGTCTTGCTTCTCAGCCAATTCCTGACGCTTTTTCTGAAACGTGGCTGCTTTTTCCCGTTTGACGCTATCGCTCCAGGCGGCCCCTTTTTTCTCACTTTCCTTCTGCATTTCAATGAGGGCATTCTGATCGTTTTTGAGAGACGCCTGCAACGAATCCATCTTCTGCTTGATCACGCCTTCCGCTTTCTTGCCGGCAGAGGAGGTGGACAGCACCTGTTTCATATCAATAACTGCAATTTTCGTATCCGCTGCCAGCGCCTGACCATTACCAACAACCAAGGCAGTTATAAACAGACCACCAATACAGCCAGCCACTGTTTTTACGATATTCACTCTGCACACTCCTTATTTAAATCATTTTAAGTTTTCCACCGGCATTTTCCTTTTCAATCAAGGAAATGACGGGCTAAAAAGCAAAAACCGGGGCAGGGCATCTCCCTGACCCGGTCGTTTCTCCATCACTTGTTCATGTCGTTATTTTACAATAACAAAATCATCCCGACGATTCTGGGCATACGATATTTCATCGTGACCGAACAACAGCAATTTTTCCTCGCCAAAACTGATCGTGGTCAAACGGTTCGCCTTGACTCCGAGATTTATGAGATACGCTTTGGCACTCTGGGCCCGACGTTCACCGAGGGCGAGGTTGTATTCCTGGGTGCCCCGAGGATCGCAATTACCCTCGATCCTGATATTGACCTCTGGGTTTTTCTTTAGAAAATTAGCATTAGTTTCAATACGTTGCACCTGATCGCCGACAATCTTGGAACTGTCAAATTCGAAATAAACCGGCAACATCGGGGCGGAGGTTCTACCCTCCATTATACCGGTGTCCGGTGATTCCAGCGATTCCGTCGCTCCGGCTCCTTCTGTCCCTCCCCCTTGCTGCGCCGCAGTTTCTGACTTTTTGCTGCAGCCGGTCAGCCCCAAGCCCAAAATCAGCACACCTAATGCGGCCCAGTGAAACAACTTGTTACTGCTCATCTCTCCCTCCCATACGGTGAAAAATTATAAAATATACCGAAAAGAATTTACTGTGTCGCCAGAGAAATACAACAATTTTTTTCCCAAAAAATGAATTTCCTTGCAAAAGAACACCGGCTTATCTAAAGTCTTTCCGCTTTATTACTCCGGCGATTAAAGGACCAAACATTTTTCAGCCAAACGTCAGGCAACTTGCCGTTTTTGCACGGATTAGTCACAGCATACCTGGCGATGGTTCAATTATCTTATCCGCCAGAATAATAATCGTACTGTTTTTTTCGTTTATTTGGCCTAAAAATAAAAAAATACTCTCCCATGAATACTCCTCCCTCGGACTTCCCTGTCCGCATAGAGCAGTTGATCTGCGCCAACCGTTTCGGCACATTTTTTGGCGTTTCCCAGCAGGTTTTCGACCGGGTCTGGAACCAACTGACCAGCCCGGACGGTGAATCCATCGCCTATGTTTCCATGGAAATCGGCGCCGATCCCGATGTGTTCCATCCGGTCCAAGATCGGCTGGAACGCGACAGGATCAGGGAACATGCCAATCCGCAGCTCGACAGACTCATACAGAAATACCTCCATGGTCCCCGCAAGATACCCAATTACAGCGGCGGCCTGGGAGTGCTTGCCGGCGACACCCTCAAAAGTTTTGCCGACCTGCATGTTCCGGTCCTGGCCATCAGCCTGCTCTATCGGGAAGGGTATTTTTCCCAGATCGTTGATTCCAAGGTCGGACAAATCGATCACGCCACCCGCTGGACTCCAGAGGCAACCCCTTCGCTGTTCCAGCTCCGGAACCCGGAGGCCCCCGAGGGACCCCTGGTCATCGAAATTCCTTTCTACAACGGACAGCTCCAACCCACCGTGGTCAGGGCGCATGTCTGGATGAAGCTGGAAATCTCCGGACAACTCGACTCGTTTGTTCCCGAATTTCTGATTGATTACAGCCTGCCCGACGCGCCGGCCTGGGTCATGGAGTCTGCCCATCAGCTTTACAACGCCAAATCAGCCATCATCAAGGCCAACCAACGGCGCATGCTTGGCTCCGCCATTCTGCCTTTACTCGACGTGCTCGGCTACACGTCACGCACCATCCATCTCAACGAGCAACACGGCATTACCGTTACCCTGCACCTCATTCTCCAGGAATTGCGCGACACCTTCGGCGACATCCTCCTCGATCAGATCGCCGACGCCGACATTCTCGCGGCGGCGAAACGGGTCTCGCGCAAGATAGTCTACACTATCCACACGCCAGTGAAGGCCGGGCACGACCGTTTTTCCAGAGAGCTCTATTCCTCGATCAGCCACAATACCTTTCAGCGGACTCTCAACCTCCTCGCCCATGACGACGAAATCAGCCACGAGTACAACTTCACCGCCATGGCCATGCGGATCAACCGGGCCATCAACAGCGTCAGCCGGCTGCACCGCGATGTCACAAAAAAACAGTTCCCCGCCTTTGCCGACAAAATCAAGGCGATCACCAACGGGGTCCATCACCTGACCTGGATCAGCGAACAACGGGCCGCCTGTTTCAGCCGGACGCCCTCTCTGCGCGCCTGGCGCACCGATCCCAGCTGCTTTGGCACCCTCGCCGACCACCAAAATGCGACCACACTGGCTCCCATGTTCAAGGAAGCCTGGCGCACGGACAACCAGCAGCTGATCAACTACGTCAACACCATGCTCAAGCGCCACCGCGAGCAAATGATCGAGACCTGGATCGACCCGCCCAACCATCTTTCCAGCCTCCCCGAGACCGAATGGCTCCAGCCGGGGGTGTTCACCATCGGTTTTGCCCGCAGATTCTCCACCTACAAGCGGGCCGATCTGATTTTCGACGACATCGACCGGCTTTCCGATATCCTCATCGCCCTCAACCGGCCAATCAATTTTCTCTTTGCGGGCAAGGCGCACCCTGCCGACGAGCCGGGCAAATCGGTTCTGAAACTGATTCTCGACAATCAGGAAGAGCTCTATCACCGCAGCAAGGGCTTGGGCAAGCTGGTCTTCATTCCCGGCTACGACATGCTGCTTGCCAAGCTGATGGTCAGCGGCGTGCATGCCTGGCTCAATAGCCCCAAACGGCCGCTCGAGGCAAGCGGCACCAGCGGCATGAAGGCAGCGATGAACGGTGTGCCGAATATCAGCATCATGGACGGCTGGTGGGTCGAGGGGTATCACGACGGGCAAACGGGTTGGAAGTTCGGATACGAAGGTCCGGTCGAGGAAGCCGACCTGAGCGAAGCGCCCGACACTCTGTTGTACACCGAGGATGCCGCGGCGTTGTACCAGGTTCTGCCCTCAATTCTTGAATCGTTTTACGACCGCCCGGAATCCTATCTGGAGTGTGCGCTGAACAATCTTCGGCTCAATATTCCCATTTTTAACACCCATCGCATGGCTGCCGAGTATGTCGCCCAGTACGGCCTGCGACTGTCGCAGGACCAGGAGGAATCAATCGGCCATTTCCGCCGCTTGTATCTGAGCGAGGAAAGCGGCTCGCTCAAATAGGTCCTTCTGGCGACAGGCAATTGATTGCACCGGCTTCTCTGCGGTAAAGATTCGAGAACTTTTTCCCGAACAAAAGCAGTGCTTATCACAGTGAGGTGCAGTATAAAAAGCTTCATCCCTTCGCATTGCCTCGCGAGGAAGGCTGACGAGGCGGGCACGGGCATCTGTTCGCCGGCAAAACTAGATAGGTAATTGTGCGTACACAACCGCTGCCTCGAACATTCCTTCCAGACGATTTGAATGTGTTTTTGATAGATCACCAAGGAGAACGCATGGCTCGACACATCAATCCCAGCAATTCCACCAATAAAACCATTGACGCCATTGATCGGAAAAGGGAGCGGGAGCGCCATTTCATGCTCAAGAAGTCGCGGGAAATGGCTGCCGAACTGGCGGTTTCCTTGGTGCAGCGGCTCCTGGACCTGCATATCATCGAGACCAATTCCGTCCACGCCATCCAGGAGGTCTTTGCCAGGCAATTGCAACAGTTGGGCGATCTGGAAGAATTCGACATGCAGTTCAAGATCGCTCCGGTCAGGAACCTGACCCCGGACCCCAACGTCATCAGCCTCTACCTGACCCAATACGTCGTCGAAGATTTGATCGATCACCCCAACATTCAGGATGTCTTCGGCGACGACCTGGAAATATACCGTGCCCTGGATTCGGTACTCTCCCGTATCCGCCCGCAGTGATCATGCACCAACATGACGGGTGCTCGCCCCACAACCGTTCCTGCCCTTGTCTTTGCCGCCAGCACGGGAGAAATCCTCGATTACTCTGGCTTGTCCATGGCCGGCAATGCTGCCGGCCGGATAAGCGCCCCCGAACCAGATGACCTGATCGAACTGCCGCCGGGCAGCGAACTGTTCGCCTTGCCGGCCCGTCGGCCCATCGGAATTGAACCGGAAAGTGGGGAACCAGCCCTCCTCGACGCCAATCCGTATCAGCCCGACGAACCTATTCAAGCGGTGGCGGCCTTCATGGCGCCCGCCCACACCGCCATCTTATCAGCGGCCTACCAGACCGACGCAGCCGGCGCTCCGCTCCTGCCGCTCTTCGCCTACACGGCGGTCGGCTGGGCCGGCGGTAAATTCTGGGTGGCCGGATTCCGCAGCGACAGCGATTGCCGCCAGGATGCCGATCAATTCAACCAGCGTCTGCTCAACCAACGCACCCGCAAGCACCTCAACCGGCATAAGAACAACCGCCTGATCCAACATCTCGGCAAATGCTGCCTCACCTACGGATGTCCCGCCGCCCGCAATTATTTCCTCGGACGCTGGGAAGCGCCGCTGCCCTGCTCCCCATCGTGCAACGCCGCTTGCGTGGGCTGCATATCCCTGCAACCTTCGGGCTGCTGCCCCTCAACCCAGGACCGCATCGTCTTTATCCCCACAGAGAAGGAGATTGCCGAGGTGGCTGTTCCGCACCTTGAAGCCGCGCCCAAGGCCGTGGTCAGCTTTGGCCAGGGATGCGAGGGAGAACCGCTGCTTCAGGCCAAGCTGATCGAAAACAGCATCAGGCTCATCCGTTCCCGCACCAACCGCGGCACCATCAACCTCAACACCAACGGCAGCCTGCCCGATGCGGTGGAGCGACTGGCCCGCGCCGGACTGGATTCAATCCGCATCTCCCTCAACAGCGCCCAGCCCGAGCACCACCGGCTCTATTACCGGCCCAAGAACTTTAATCTGGCCGCTGTCTGCCGATCGATCACAGCCATGAAACGGCACGGCCGCCATGTCTCCCTCAACTATTTCATCCTGCCCGGCTGCACTGACGATCCGGCCGAATTTGCCGCCCTGTTCGAGCTGATCGCCGAATACCGCCCGGATTTTATCCAGTTGCGCAACCTGAACATGGACCCGGAACACTACCTGCGGGTGATTGACCACCGGGGCGATGCGCCGCCTTTGGGGATCAGGAATTGGCTGGGGCAGCTCAAGAAAAAATTTCCGGACCTTAAGTTTGGGTACTACAATCCGCCCCTGAGGTGAAGAGGGAAAAGGCGATCAATCTTGTTGCGGGCGACCGGAATCGTTAAGCGCGAAAAAAGCCGTGGCATGGCGCCATGCCTCATCAATGGATTCGCTCGCTTGCACCTTGACGGCCAGATGATGGCCAAAAAAATAGTTCGTGGCGAAATAATGGGTGAATTCCTTGAGCCGCCCCAGCCGCCGTTCGGGCTGGAATCGCTCGTTCAACGACTCCACAAATGTTGCATACAACCGGGGCAGCCGAATATCGGGTTCCGGCATCTCCACCCCGTAAACCTCGCGGGCAATGCGGGCGAAAATCCACGGCTTCCGCGCCGCAGCCCTGCCGATCATCAGCCCGTCGGCGCCTGTCGCCTTCAGGCAGGCTCGAGCGCTGTCCACCGAGTCGATGGAGCCGTTGGCAATCACCGGAATGCGCACCCATTGTTTGACTTTTGCCACCCAGTCCCATCTTGCCGGGCGAGCGAACGGTTCGCCTCGCAGCCGGGCGTGCACAGTCAGCATGTCGAGGCCTTCGTCGGCAAGCATCCGGCAAAAATCCCGCAATGCGCCCTCATCCAGCGTTTCGCCGAGCCTTATTTTAGCCGAAAGCGGCAGCGAGGTCCGTCTGCGTGCTTGGGCGATTATCCGTCTGACCCTCGCTGGATCGTCCATCAGGCTGCTGCCGCCGCCTGCCCTGCGAACCTGAGGGGCCGGACAGCCGAGATTGAGATCGACGGCATCCGCCTGAAAACGATGGAGCGCCTCGAACGCCTTCGGGATGATCTTGTCGTCGGCCAGGAGGAGTTGATAGGACAGGGGTGATTCCTGCGCGGTTCGCGCAAGATAGGGAGAAGAGTCCTGCCGTTCCGCAGGCAGGCGTGCCGCTGCCAGCATTTCCGTACTGAGCAAACCGACCCCGCCAAACTGGAGAATGGTGGTCCGCAGAACCGAGTGGGTCAAGCCCGCCATGGGCGCCAGCAGGAGTGGCGGCCATACCTCAATGGTTCCTAAGCGCATCTACTCATACCGTTCCGCATTTTTTCACAGTCTCTCGCCAAGTTCAAGCTTGACATCGAACGAGCGGCCATGGTAGAGATTGAGAATCATTATCTATCGGCCCCCTCAATTTTCATCGACAGAGCATAGAATGAACGCGCCAATATCGACATTCCGGCTGACAACCCAGCGGCAGATCATCCTCGAAGAATTATCGAAAGTTACAACCCATCCAACCGCCAGCGAACTGTACGACATGGTCCGCAAGAGGTTGCCCCGCATAGGTTTGGGTACGGTCTACCGCAACCTTGAGTTGATGGCCGAACATGGCATGATCCATAAAATTGAAGTTGGCGGCACGCAGAAGCGCTTTGACGCCATCACTGACAGCCATTACCACATTCGCTGCTCAACATGCGGCAAAGTCGATGACATCAACGTGCCGGTCACCAATGAGCTGGTTGCCCAGGCCACCGATTCGTCTTCCTATCATATCTTGGGCCACCAGGTGGAGTTTACCGGCATCTGCGGCAATTGCCAAAAACAGCCGCGTCTGCAATAGCCCCAACTCGACCTGCTTCTTCCGCAAAAAAACACAAAGGGCGGCTCGCTGCCGCGAGCCGCCCTTTGTGTTTCAGCAGCTTTTTTTCAGGAAAAAGTAACCCGGCAAAACCGTCGCTTGCCGACCTTGAGGAGCACCGTTCCTTTGGTCGGGATAACCGCGTTGTGGTCTTCCACCCGAGCGCCGTCCAGCGACACCGCATGCTGCTGGATCATGCGGCGGCCATCCGAGGTCGATTTCACCAATCCGGCATCGAGCAGGAGTTTGGGCAGCCAAATCTCGTCTTCTGTCGAGACAAGGCGCACTTCCTCAATCTCGTCAGGCAGTTCATGGCGGGCAAAGACCTGCTCGAACGTCTGCTCCGCTTCGTCCGCTGCCGCCGGGCTGTGAAACCGGGCAACCATCTCTTTTGCCAGCCGCACCTTAACCGACTTGGGGTGAAGCTGGCCGCGGTCGATTTGCTCCCGCAGGATCGCAATCTCCGCCATCGGCAGATCGCTGAGCAACTCGTAATAGCGAAACATCAGGTGGTCGCTGATCGACATGATCTTACCAAAAATACTGTCCGGAGGTTCGGATATGCCGATGTAGTTGCCGAGCGATTTGCTCATCTTGTTGACGCCGTCCAGTCCCTCCAGGAGCGGCATGGTGAGCACAACCTGCGGCTCCTGCGCCCGGCTGCGCTGAAGATCGCGGCCCATCAGCAGATTGAACAACTGATCGGTGCCTCCCAGCTCGACATCGGCCTTCATGGCCACCGAATCGTATCCCTGGATCAGGGGGTATAGAAACTCGTGGATCGAAATCGGACGATTCGCCTCGAATCGCTTCTTGAAGTCGTCCCGCTCCAGCATCCTGGCCACGGTCAATTCCGAGGCCAGGCGGATCATGTCATAGGAGGTCAGTTTGCCAAGCCAGGTCGAGTTGAAGACCACCGTGGTCTTGTCCGGATCGAGAATCTTGAATACCTGCTCCTTGTAGGTTTCGGCATTGCGTTTGATATCCTCCGGGGTCAGCGGCGGCCGGGTGTCGGACTTGCCGGTGGGATCACCGATCAGGCCGGTGAAATCGCCGATGAGGAAGTGGACCTTGTGCCCGAGCATCTGGAAATGGCGCAGTTTCTGAATCAGCACCGTATGGCCGAGATGCAGGTCAGGGGCGGTGGGATCAAACCCGGCCTTGATGGTCAAGGGCACGCCGGTCTCAAGCGACCGGGCAAGCTTCTTGACCAGGTCCTCCCTAGAATGAAAATCCACTGCGCCCCTTTCGATCAGGGCAATCTGCTCTTCAACCGGCTTCATCATACCCCCTACTTGGCGTATTCCACTGCTCTGGTTTCACGGATGACCGTGACCCGGATCTGGCCCGGATAGGTCAATTGTTCTTCGATGGCCTTAGCGATGTCACGGCTGAGCAAGGTGGTCTCCTCGTCACGCACCTTCTGGCTGTCCACTATGATCCGCAGATCGCGACCGGCCTGGATAGCGTACGATTTTTCGACCCCATTGAAGCCATTGGCGATATTTTCCAGATCCTCCAGTCTCTTGACATAGCTTTGCAGCATCTCTTTGCGTGCCCCCGGCCGGGCGCCGGAAAGGGCGTCCGCCGATTGCACCAGCACATCCAACACGCTTTTGGGCGGCTGATCTTCGTGGTGGGCGCCGATGGCATAGACGATATCCTCGGCTTCCCCGTATTTGCGGGCAAGATCACGGCCGATGATGGCATGCGATCCTTCCACCTCATGGTCCACCGCCTTGCCGATATCGTGCAGCAGTCCGGCCCGCTTGGCTTTCTTCACATCCAGGCCGAGTTCGGCGGCTATCACGCCGCAGAGGAAGGCCACTTCCAGCGAATGCTGCAAAATGTTCTGGCCGTAGCTGGTCCGATACTTCAACCTGCCGATCAAATTGATCAACTCCACATGCATGCCGTGGGCGCCCACGTCGAAGGTGGCCCGTTCCCCGGATTCGCGGATACCGATCTCCAACTCTTCGGTCACCTTCTGCACGACCTCTTCGATGCGAGCCGGGTGGATACGGCCGTCGGAGATGAGTTGTTCCAGCGCCAACCGGGCGACCTCGCGCCGGATAGG
>Ga0123354_10011722_pt1 | contig 13574 bp, 6 predicted proteins | sample TergutLab28metaG_2_FD_97872 | JGI IMG/M metagenome (GOLD analysis project Ga0123354, IMG submission 97872) | Labiotermes labralis P4 segment gut microbial communities from Petit-Saut dam, French Guiana - Lab288 P4 | ecosystem: Host-associated > Arthropoda: Insects > Digestive system > Gut ... | reverse complement strand
GGGAAGGATTCCCGCGGTGACCATGGTCTGGGTAGGTTAGTAGAATTTAGGTTTAAGGGCCCTCCTGGCACTACATCTTCCTCTATCACCACTCACATCATCGGGACAACGTAACTGCGCCTCGTGGGCGTCCCAACCTCCGAAGTCGGTCACACTCCTGCCATGCCCAGGAGGGAGGACCACGAAGTCCACAAGGACATGTGGTGGCATTGGACAAAAAAAAACCATATTATATATAATATTGTATTATAAAATCATAATCTTATGGGACCACCGTTGTTGACCGAAACGTCGTTATGCCTGTACTGATTGCAAGAAATGTTTGAACAGCATCATATATTAGCTCTTCACAGAAACAAAATATCACACGAAACAGACGTGCCTTGTTTGGTACACTGTTCAGGGTCTTAGACTACAGCGCACCAACGGTGTTTCGGAGAATTAATGTTCCCATCTTCAGGTTGAGAGAGACAAGGGGGGGGGGGAGGAATCAATTTGGTGGGCAGTTTAGAAACAGCTACACTCTATTACTGAACACTGGAATCAAGACCGAGTGTTCAGTGACACAGTACATTTCTTTCTATAGTTCCGTATCTCCCCCTGCTCTTTTCACTTTCCAATTGAAGAAGGAGACAAATTAAGTGTCCCCAAGTTTGTGAGTCTTTTAGCCTAACACGACGCAAGTGTCACAAAATATTAGTAACGGCTACTACGGTGGAACTTTGACAGAAGATTGAGTTAAAAATACACTAATTCAAAAGGTGGGGTCGCGTTGTGACATTCTTATGGCCAATTTACAAGATGTTGCATTGGTGTGCTGGAAGAAATGGATATGACAGTGTGAACAACGGGTAGGTTAGCTAGACAGCAGTATGGTTCTTACTACGTTCGCTGAAAACATCTTAATCAAAGCTGTCAAGCTCACAGACTATCGATTTTTCAAGAAATCCTGTTTTACTCATATCGCGCGTATTCTTACAATCAATGCATCAACCAACAAACGTACTCACCAAAATACAACTCTTTACGAGTATTAAACTCGTACTTGTGTTGACACCAAGGTGCCATTCGCAGGGAGTTTTAGAACAAAGGCACATAAGGAATACAGGAAAATAATAATTAATACCGACAGTAACGTGTTAGGCTTATATTCCTCGTATTTTTAAAACTCCCTGAGGATGGCACCCCCGATGCCGAAACATGCAGGAGTTTAATACTTGTTATGAATTGTGTAGTAGCAAGTGCACTTGTTGGCTGACGTATTAATTTTCACGAAATATTCAATAATTTACTCAATGTAATAAATTTATGTGAAACCAATCTGGCAGTTTTTTCTAGAAAACATAAATTGTCAGGCGCAAGATGATTAACATTATTTTTTCTGTTACTAAACCGGAAGTGTTTCATTCTCTATTTTTTTTTGGGATACATCATATAAGCTATTTTATTTACGAGGGATTTCATGTTCTCAAAGGTATTCATGAAGATTCACATCTTCTGGAATATGAGGCCATATCAGTCTGCAGTGAATAATATTTCGGAAGGATTAAATATTAATATTTTTAATTAAGAAAAAAATTTCAATAATCTTTGCTTTGGTTAGAGTAACACAAAATGTCGGTGAATCACCCTTGAAGAAGTCGTATAAATATTGTACTTCCATAGCCAGATTGTGGCAAAAATGTTTAAAATATCGAATGTTTTAACATCAACAGTGCCTACAATACTGACAAAATAAAAATAAAATTTCTCACAGTATCACTCGACAATTCAACAAGCTAGCCTGTCAAAAAGATCCTAAGACGCCGCATCCATTTAAATTCTAGTTATTTCAGTAAGATTCGTCTGTAGCAACTTCAATTTCCTCATTCTTAGGACGATCTGTTTTATAACTTAACCGAAAGAGGACCCTAAAAGCAGTAATAAACGGGCCAACCGTAGAATTAGAGTACAGCGCCAGGAAAAGTATACCACATTACATATAACATCTGGTTTATTGTTTGTTTTGCGCCTACAGCGAACGTAGTTATTGTCGGTGTCTGACAGATGGCATTACACGTCAAACGGTCTCGCATCTTTCAGCAATATAAGTACTTACACCACACCCTCTGTAATTACAAGAACAATATATATAATAATACACTTGTGTGTGTGTGTGTGTGTGTTGTTGATCCCACTGGCCGCGCCGTCTATGGCGAGGGTCTGCCGCCTCTCGCTTGCTGGGAATTTGACAGGGAGCATGTGTTTTGTGTTGCCAGGTAGAGTGTGGTCTCTGCGTCGGGTTGATCGTTCATCCCGAGGAGTCCTACAGAGTGTGGTATATCTGAGTGAGATTGTGAAGACTAGAAATTAAGTAGGCCCTGGCCCCTATGGCCTGTTGCGCCACAGGTAAAAGGTAAAGCAGTCCCGTTACAGGCCTGGAGTGGCCCAGAGGGTTTCAGGAAGTTAAGATTCCCATATTTCATGACAACGGCACAGGATGGTGGTAAGGTTGTCAGCCTTACGCACCGGCCGCCTTTACCCCCAGGAAATGCTCCTGGTACTCATTTCTGTTAGAGGCTGAGTCGACCCCAGGTCCATAGTTGCGATCGGAAGGATTTTATGTCAATGAAAAATCCACTGAAACTAACTGGGATCGAACCAGCGACCTTCCGATTTGTTCGTTGTCTTACACTCACTGAACAGGGGGTCGTCGGAAAAAATATTTAAACACTGTACTATATAAAGTACCAGACATACTTTATTCTTCTTCTGTAATGACATATTTTGGGCGATATTTACCTTAGTTGTTTAAAGAAGAAACAATGGAAGCTGGAGGAAATGACGACAGCGTCAATGGATGGAAAGGACAATGGAGAAAAAAAAGAGAGATAAGAAGGAAATAAGTCAAATATGAAAATGTTCCGTTTAGTTTTCAAAGGGCAATATGCTACTAATAATTACAATTTAAATTTTTAATTTCATAAACAAAACTTCTCTGTAAGATATACCAAAAGATCAGATAGCACGGCAGGCCTGTTTTCACCTATAATGTAACATATTAGTGGTATATATATATATATGGATGATCCAAATTCCAAGACAAATAACACGCTATTGAAGAAAAGTACAACATTTTAAAATCTGTTATTACTTTTCAACACACTACATTTCCACAAGCGTCTTCGCAATGGATTCGTAAACGTTAACAAGTATAATTAATACTTAAATAAACAGAGTTTTACAATTTTTTTTCCATTTCGAAATGTGCATTTAGCGGGCTTGTGCAGTGAAGGAACAAGTTGTCTTCCAGAATAGAATGAACCGCCACGCAGTTTGCCCAACGAGGCTACAGGAGCACAGCTGTGTATTATAAATGATCCAAAGTTTGCTAACGCCGGCCATTTGTCATCTCTGTAGTATTATTACATCTTGGTCCTAACATAGAGCAAAAATCAGGCACGCAGGAGGGCGGGAGATACAGCTACAAAAATATATGACATACAGACAAAATTCAGTTTAACTCTTTGGTAGAACTACAGAAAACAAAATATTTATAACTTACAATTACTCGTACAGAAGGAAATGCTATATATATATCAAAATGTATGATTAAAGTTATGAGTGACTTCGAATACTCAGTCGGAATGGCAATAAGACGGAAGAATCGAGGTTTGTTTCCAGGAATGTAAAAATTTTGCCCCTTTCTCTGAGTACCTAGAGCGGCTCTGCATCACCCCCCCCCCCCCCCCCAAAAAAACACCTATACAGGGGATACTAAGAGCTCTTCCCGCTTAACTGTTGTGGCCTAAGCCTGAAAATAATAACCAACTTCCACATAATTTCGAGACTATGAATGCGTGAGGTGGCAAATAATTAAGCATGCAAAAAAATTTACTTTCATAAAAAATTTACATTTTAAGTAATTTTATCCCCAACAGACCTTTGCTACAGGCTACATTTCTGACTTTCCTTTACACTCCACCATTCCTGAACGACAAGCTTGTGACTTGTAGCAGGCTTCTGCAAAAGGAAACAATATACAATGTCGATGAAGCGAGGTAAGCCTACGTTATAGGACCAGAATAAGACAATAATAATAATAATTAACTGCAATTGGATTGTTATCCGGTGAAAGTGGTTATTTTACATGTAAACAAAACATTAAATCGGTTACTACTGAATTTAAGTCGGGAGGGCTACATGAGAAGCATGTAATGGCAACTTGGAATCTTGGGAATCATCTCGGCATTTGCTTTTTGACACAGGGAAACCAAGAAAAACACCCAAAATTCAATATCATTTAATGTTCTGTTCAATAATCACTCGTACGTGTATGTGCCGGAGTAACCTGGCTTTAGAAAATGTGTCTTGTTAGGTAAGAGTTTTCAGGGTACTAGAAGCGCGTTTCACAAGAACTGGAACCCGAAAGGGTTCCAAAATGACTGGCGGATGTGGGTGGGAGGGAAGGAAGCTAAACACGTGGGTGAGTTTTGACAGACCAGTAGATGGATATGGTTGGATGGATATACAGACAGGTAAACATAAGTAGGGAACAAACAAATTAATTGATGGATTATTGCATACATTGATGCTTAAAGTCTAGATGAATCCAGTGAGCAAGTCTCTGTTAGCAGAAACTAAAGAATCAACTAGAGCTATAACCAAAATTCCGCCCTTTGACTAGAAAAACGTTGTATAAGATATTACACCATACGAAGAATCGCCTTCGGTTTTGGGAAAACCGACGCATTCAGAAGTAAATTCCTGTTCATTTATTCATCCATTTATAAATAAACATTGCAGGCTGTAATGGTAAAAAATTGTGAAATTCGTTACGTATTCCAGACTTGACTATGAGATCAAAGTGACAACCCTGTGAATATGGGCACAAACTTACGTTTCGTAATGCGACAGATATTTAAATAATAATCTACATTCACCAAATTACATTTTTAGGAAACTGGGAAATCACTGTGATATCAAAATCATGAGACCCGGGCAAGGATCATTCTCTGGCCCCGGACTCGTTCAGACTGAGGAATGAGGTTACGTGTTGAGGTTGGCAGAGTCTTCTAAAATATGACGCCTTTTTGTTTTGAACACAAGTACCTGAGTTTCGAAGGAACCTACTATATCGATCTTCAAAAAAAAAAAAAGAGTATTATGAAGAATGAAGGAACATTTTCCTCCGAAACGGTGGTACCTGTAAGCAACGCGCAAGCCATCGCACTACAGAAAGCCGTTAGAGTCATAATGAAGTTATGTTCACCGTTTGTTCTTACAATTCCTAATCTTCCATTTACGGACGCGTTGAAGTGAACTTCAATTTCATTACACTGGACGAGGGAAGCGCTGTTCACATCACACTAAAGCGTCAAACATCCCGAGCCAATGCCAATGCCGCTCGCTCCAGTAAAACTCAACCACATTCAACGCCGGCGGAGCAGAGATAAACCTGCTGCAACGTCAGCGCCAACAAGTGTTTCCCAGTTCGCTGCTTTTTGATCTCCGCTCGGCTGAGAGAGACCCAAACTCTTTGTCGACTTTGTTATTTCCTTTTCGACCACCTCAAACATAACAGATAAATATGATTTCTCTTCATTTTGTAATACTGCAAATGTATATTGTAATGCTATTCACTGTACTGGCGTTGGTCAAATTAATGTTAAGTTGGGCAGGAAATATCATAGGCGCGAGGATTTGATAATTACATGCAGTACTAGACGGGAAATTAATGCTGTTGAATGGAAATGAGGATGCGATATTTATAGCCACAAGATTCTCTTCCGAGGTAATAAAAAATCCTGTGATTTAAATTTTTATTCACATTTTGATTCTCTTAAAGGAAGAAAATCAGTGTAGAATTTTGATGTACTTCTCAAAAAATTATTTAAGAACCTGAAATTTATATAAATATTTCTATATTTTTAACCCGTATAAAGAACTAAAAGGTTATTTCAAAGCCACTACACCTATTCACTCACCTTCAGACATCGAATCCAAAAAGACATTCGTTTAGTTAATACCGGGGTGCTGATAATTCCTTAGCCTGATCAGGAAGGAAACAAGCTACGTCTGTCAAAAGTGTGATGGGCAGAGGAATGGATTGATTTGGCCACGGTAGGGACAGGTGGTGGACTTTTGTGAATGTGGTAATGAAATTCCAAGTTCCATAAAATGCGGGGAATGTAGCTTGTTTCCTTCCTGGTGAGGCTAAGGACTTATCAGCACCACTGTACTACTATTTTAGGGTTCCTGAAATTAACCTGAAAGTCATTTTCGGGTGTCCCTCGTAGCTGCTACGCCAGCGTTTGCTTCATTAAGTTTCCAAGCTTCAGCTTTCGATATTTCATACGCGATATAGACTATTAACATTTGAACGAACAAGAAATTCTCTGGTTCTAATGCTATCTCAGTACAAGTTCTACCGTACGAATAATTCATTACATCTGCGTCAATGGTACACTTGAACTTACAGAATGACGACACTGAAACCCCAAAATATGCTTCGAATTACCTATTTACATAGCTTTGTTCATAAATAATAAAATACGCATGCTACAGCAGCCTTCTTGCACTTAATGAGACTGGTTAACTTAATCCGAAATTACATGAGCGTAACCCCATTCATTTGTAAAGAATCTGAAATATTTGTTATTGAATTCATCTTCAATTTTAATTTGTGGTGTGTTTATGAACATTTGGACAGAATATGGAATACAAACCATCGAAGGTAGTCTATTTAAGATATCTTTAAATCATCATACTGGCAGGGCTGAGTAGAACCACGAACCTAATATGAAGCAAGACTTCTATACAGTACAAACCGCAACGCTCAACAACAGCATCGTAAAATATTTTGAACACAAACCAAGTCATTCGGAAACTTACAATGAATCATGCTGAGTCCTACTAGAGATATCCTCCCATGAAGTACCATCTGGTGTCACCATCCATAACTACAATTATCTGTTGCATTGTACGTTAACATACCCTCATTAGATGTTACAGTAACGCGCGTAATAACTCATCAGCTTTCGTACTGCAATTCCTGGACCGCGAATATCACAGGAACGGTGTGTAAGTCGCAATGCAGGGACTCGGAGCAACAGGTAGAGAGTGGAACCCCCCCCCCCACCATCAAGATACCGTGCAGCGCCCTCACTATACGCCCCTTGTAATTAAAACTGCCTACTCTAATGAAGGACGGAAAGAATAGCCGGAAAAATTCAATTATCTCTGACTGGAGAGTGGAAACGTACAGAGCAAGTCAAAATCGCTACTCGTGATATATTTCCGTTGAAAGGAAATTCTATGGCTTCTTAGGGTTTAGGTAATTTGTGACTGAATTAATTTAAACGCTGACTTTGGTTTTATGAACTCTGAATCCTATTCGCCCACTATTTGTGAATATCCCTTTGAAAAGTTCTACTCTTAACGAAAACATAATTTTTAAACATTATCTGTAGCCCAAAAGTATAAAATTACACTGAAATTTATAAGGATGCAATTAATGAACTATGCTACTAAAAACTGATTTGACGAAGGGTCAATTTCGCTTAATCCTTAGGCGTATTCCTGCTATAAATTAAATAAGAAATTTATAAAAATATGGAACCACAAGCTGGTGTGTTTTTCCATCAATATGTTTATGGGAAGTTGCTACTTGATTACTTTACGTTCTCATTAAAGTTTGAAGACATAATCCAGCTTTTCTAAAAACCCATGCACACAACATCTTTCTCAAATATTGCCTACGCACATCACACTAATACAGATATTATTATTTCCATGATCTTGCATGGTTTCTTTTACTTATTTTTCCTTAATTCAATTTTTGTTTCTTTAATATTGTTACTTATATGTTTACACTGTAAAGAAAATGATGAAACAACTCCATAAATTCAAAATTATTATAAATAATCGCCCATAACGTCTACATATAGTGGTTTTAAACATGAACTAGTATGGAGTCCACTTAAATTGAAGGAAAATTACTGAATACATCTATACGGTGGAAGAGAAATATTTCCTTAAAAGAAACTTATTTTTTATGACATCGTCAAATTGCAAGACTTTCATAAGGCAATTCACAATATAATTTAATAACAAACATACAAAAGTCAAGACTTCTGCACTAAGATAATAAAATGATTAAAATTTTTATACCCATAGTATCGATAACTGAAGCATATTTGCCAGTGAAATAAACTACCGCAACCACTTCCTCCTATTCGTAAGTTTTACCAAATATGGCATCATCTGCCTTCAACCCATAACTAGCAAACATAGGTAACAACGGAAGAGGAAACATATCCTACATTCTCCTGGCCCCGCTCTTAAATGCTGAAGAATACAGGCAGACTAGGAATCCTTCTTTTTGTTATAAGGTTATATCGATTTTGATGCAATTATACAATATGCGAAAGGTACGCTTTATTTAAACGGAACTTTAAAGACTAAACCTAAACCAAATTATACTTAAAGATTCAGTTCGTACTGTGCAGTGAACACGTCCTGCCTCCTCTATAAAAACAAATCGCTGTTTTTTTCTGCGATACACAAAAACCGCAATGCACAATTGTTGAAGTTTAGGCATACTGGTACATATATTGGCCACTGGGAATTAAGGAATCAACAGGCAAGTTGAATTAGCCCCTCTTCACCATGCTTGCTTTTGGTTATGGAAAACAGCTCCGAAATATGCATATTCAGTAAATAAACAAGCAGGATTAAAACCTTGCGGCTTTTTACTGTCCAAAGGTCAGCAGTAAATATAGGCACACTGGCTGCAACATGCCCTTATAATGTCTTCAGGTGCTTTGTGGCATTCTGATTAAAAAAAGGGGCTCTTCAACCACAAAAAATTAAGTGCTTGATCTTTATAATAAAGATGGAATTTGTTCTCTGTGAGGTAAAACTACATTTTTCTATAGTATGATTTAGATGAATTTCAGCTGACAGTCCCTTACCGCATAGACTTAAGTTACATAATTTGTAGATTTCACCGTCTACTATTAGTATTATCAAACGAAGGAGATATACATGCAGCACGAGGGGAAACATATGTGTTCGAAGTCCTAGTTTGGAAAGGTAAACGGAAAAACCATTTGGTAGGCTTAACCACAAGTTTGGGACTAAAATTAAAATATATCTAACCAACAGTAAGGGCTATATCTATGTGGTTCGGGATTGGCTGACTCATGTGGATACAGTAAGTCCATATTTACATTATCGGTTATGTTCCTGCAAGTCGCAACATCAGCGAAACAACGCTGAGCGGAAAATTATGTCCATAAGAATAAATTTAAAAAAAATCATTACTGTATCCTCTGATAATCCCGCCAGCTGATAGCGAATAAATAAAGGCAAAAATGAGGCCAGGAAAGTTCACTATTGCTCATATATGTCAACGTTAAAACACGGCAATGTCTTGCGGGCAAAAGGTAAACAAGAACGGCCTATATTTTGATTAACTTTCATATCTCTTAAAAGGCATATGATTTCTTGATCAGTTGAACTTGTGAGCAAGGCCTGAGCACTATATGGCTAAAGAGAAAATTAACATACCCTGTAGCCGCCCAAATGCAGCACCATACACTGAAACGTTGCGTCTCTTCCCACAGCCACTGAGAGGTTGGCAATGGGCTCAGCGAACTCGGGTTGGTAAGCCACTCCTGCCAAAATAACAATACAAAACGATTCAGTACCAACATATGCACATGTAAAAAATGTGTACGTTCATGACAGCTACAAGCCCAATGCTGGAATTGGACAGCAGTGATTTGTCCTGTAGAACAGAGATGGAGAGATGGGTGATTATCTATTTTGAAATCACTGCAGACGGGAAAGTCTCGAGGTAAAAATCCTGCCCTTCGGAATCTGCCAAATAGATATTAATTATCCAAACTGATTTTGATGTTTTGCTGACCGTGCATCTCAGTATAATCTTAGTAATTAACCAACTTGATGCACAAAATCTTGTTTTATAATAAGTTTATTTCATGCCTGTACATGTTTCGAGCACTATGTGCTCATCATCAGGAGGTCAAAATTGTATTATACAGCATCTGGTACCATCACACCTGTAGGTGGCCGTCCGGTGTACACAGGTTGAGAGAAGACTTGAGTCTTTTTTCTCCGAAATTATAGCTCAACATATTGTCATTTGTAAGGAATGTAGGTGGATGAACTTTCACAAACGTTATAGGAGGACTGACTTTATGTGCTTCTCGCATGCCTGCAGAATGCTTATTTAAACAACTCCTTCTGTCAATTCGCCTGTCCACCTTTACATATAAAAGTATAACAATTCTAGAAATGTTTAACTAATTTTCTTAACGTCTGATTGTGTAGAATGTTATGAAAAACTTCCCAAAAAATTCAGTGTTAACTAATGATATCGGATAATTTTAACAATCATTATCCATGAAGAACCACTTGCTTTCACTTCCATATTCCGCAATGGCGTGTAATTCCAATAAAGTCAGATAATAGCGTTGTTGCTAGGATGCACGGAAAGCATGTAATATATTGAGCACCAGCTGCTTCCTATTTATGACGTCCCTTGGCACAGTACTTCCCTAATTTTCTTTTTATTATGGCCCCCTTATGATTCTGATTTATCTTTCTGGCCCCCCTTTGAGTCTAATTTATCTTTGCGGCCCCCATCCTTCGTTGATGCTGCTACTTACGAAAAAAATTATTTCTACATTATTTATTTATATATTAGAATATACTTACATTAATTTTATTTACAATACGATATTGTTTTTAAATATTTTGTTTAAGCATAATGCATCGTTTAATTCTACAAGCAAAAATGTTGTAAATACTTGTTGTTATATGCAGTATGTTTCTTGGACCTGACAAACATTTGCAAGTTGTTGAATGTCCGGTTGGAGTGTGATCAGTGACAAGCGAAGTAAGGCGGTTACGTACTTATGACAGGAGAAGAGTTACCCGGCTGAAACCAGATTCAACCAGATTCAACCAGAAAAGCTGTGGGAAAACAATAAAATATGTTTGCCTTCTGGGCTGCCGCAGATGCAGGAGAGAAGAAAACGTTTGATTCAAATTAAATTCGAAGTATTTTATTCAAGCGGTACAGCTTCGTTGGCCCACTCAATAGTTACTGTGGCCCTGTAATTTTATGTCATTATTCTGTGGCTCCTTTAAATCTTGGTGTGGTCCACTGGGAGGCAATATGGCCCACGCTGAGAACCACCGCTTCAGCATAGCAGTTCTCACAGCAGATTCCATCGCATACCAAGATTTTATGCGATATACGTGCTGTGCTCAGGGGTAAGAAACAGGAACAACTTATAGTTAGGTTACAAGCACATCTCCCCGTTTGTTGGTTGGAAAATTTAACTCTGACTTCAACACAGTGTTTGTTTTTGATGCAACAGCCCCCAGTGGGCCAGGGCCTCTTCATTCATAAGGTTTCTAGATAACACACAACGACGCACCATAGTCGGTAGTACTCCTCTAGATGAGTGATCACCTAGTCGCAGAGACTTCTAGCTGCCAACACAGATTGTGGGTTCGAATCTCACCGGGATTCGAACCCACAATTTCAGCAGGCGAGCGACCGCAGACCTACACCTTAGACTGTGTGGCCACTGGGACCAGCAACACAGTGTTTAGTTGCGTAAAAATACGAGTACTCTCTGACATTCATCATCCGACTCGAGCTAGAATCAAATGTTTCGGAAATCCGTTCGTATTCCTTGATCTGGGCTGACACAGATATTGATCCTGATGGTTAAGACAGGGCAGGTCTCCGAAAAGCATTGGTTTCTTACTCAAGTCTAACGTGGTTGATTGAAAGAAAACATTTTAAAGTATCTATTCTCGGTTAATACTTGAAATCTCGCGCTGTGTTGGTTGGGTAGTTTATTTTTTCATGGCTCTACAGCCCTTGACAATGGATGCCTAGGCCGACCTCCTCATTATTGAGGTTCATAGATCCCACTCAGACACACCACATTCGGCAGGACTTCTCTGGACGAGTGATCGGACCATCGCAGAGGCCTCTACTTAACAAAAAACAACACTCACAAGTGAGAGGCATGCAGGCCCCCGGCAGGATTCGAAACCGCAATCCCATCAAGTGAGCGGCCGCAGATCCACGCCTTAGACCTCGCGGGGGTCGACGGTTAGATAGTTTAGCTGACAAATCGGGGTAGTGGGATATACAGAGTTTTGGAGGAGTGCAAGAAACTTTTGTTACGGGACATAATGATTTCCAGTCACAAACGCGTTTTCAAAGAGAGAGCTCAGCTCAGGATTGAGCCAGCACACTCCGGGTTGCAGCGGTTTGGGACACTGGTGTTGCAGAATACGGGCGGATCATCATTTCCGCTGTATCGAACACTCTCATGGGAAATTAGTCACATGACAAAATATACAGATATGTATGTGCATATATACACACACACACACAACGTGCAGTGAAAATGGAACACAATAATATTTGAAATTTAACCTTTTGTCTACTCGCACTGTATTTTGCATGCACGTGGAGCAGAAGTATTCTCGTCATCAATGCATTTTATTTATATCGGTGTATATTGCATAATGAAGGTGATGGAGTAATTAGTGTCCAAATTGCCAGCTTATTTATATACCAGTTTTATATTTGTTGAACGCACCCTCAGCAGCCTCGAATTTTGGGATGCTTAATGACAAATTAATTGAGAACGAAGATTGAGAAAGCAGCAGTGGCGTACTTTAGAAATTATCATAAAAATTGTCTGTGAACACTGAAAAATCCATGGAAATCCTCACAAGATAGACGGTGTTGTGGATGAGTCTCGAACCCGTTCTCTCCCGCATAAAATTAAGCAGCATTACTGCTCTCAGTCAACATTCTGGGCAACCAACCACATAAATAACCAAATTGTCAGCTTCTACTAGGTCTCGAAGTGTCAAGATCTCCCAAACCAACGGTTGTACACGACCCTGAATCACTTTTGCCACCCTGTTCCCTCACCCTGTACTACTCCACCATTAGCCCAACCCTCCCTCAATATGTACTTCCCACCCGTCATCTTAGATGTGTACAAGTCCTTAAATATACTACAGTTCACACAGTTACTTCTGTGCTGGAATTACAACTGTACTGTATTCAAGTACAAACAATTATAAAATATATGACGGTGTACTGCAATATATCAGGGCTATATATGCTAAAGCTACAAATTAATAAAATGTAAAAAGTTATACAAGTGGTAGTTACAAAGGATTAATAGATTAAAAACAATTAGAACGCCGTAAGATATGTCAGACTGTTGACAATTCTTAAAATGTTTGTATAATTACAGTTACAATATTGGTAAGAGGTGGCTGTATATACAATAAATTGTATCTGGAATTGTATTTTCTGTGAGTCCAATCCTGCAATAAATTATAATGAACCTATGCAGTGATACTAGAAAATCGTGTTAAAAATGTGTAAGTGCATAAAAACAGTGTAATTGGTAATATTAACATGTGTATATAAAACAGTGTAATTGGTAATATTAACATGTGTATATAAAACAGTGTAATTGGTAATATTAACATGTGTATATAAAACAGTGTAATTG
>Ga0123354_10011721_pt1 | contig 13575 bp, 12 predicted proteins | sample TergutLab28metaG_2_FD_97872 | JGI IMG/M metagenome (GOLD analysis project Ga0123354, IMG submission 97872) | Labiotermes labralis P4 segment gut microbial communities from Petit-Saut dam, French Guiana - Lab288 P4 | ecosystem: Host-associated > Arthropoda: Insects > Digestive system > Gut ... | reverse complement strand
CGCAATGCCCAAACTACTGAAAGCATTGGATTGCTGTTCCATTGAACCGCTTTCCTGTACGGTAATACCTTCGGGAAGTTGCCCTTGAATCGCATTCATAATTTCGCTGCCTACCGTTCCCGCGGGTCTGCCAACGACATTCGACCGCACGGTAATGGAAGCAATACGGTTTGTACGTTCCAACGTAGAAGGTCCCATTCCGTAAACAATATCGGCAAATTGGTTTAGCTCGATAAGTTCACCGCGTTTGTTCAAAAAGGTCAGTTGGGCGACATCTTCGGTGCTGGTTCTGTCAAAATCATCGAGGGCGACGCGAATATCGTATTCAAAATTGCCTTCGGAATATTGCAAATCGTTGTTTCCGGTGAGCGACATACGCAACGCCATACCTATATCGGCAGCCGAAAGTCCCAAGAGCGACATTTTATCGCGATTCAACGTCACTTGTACTTCCTGATTCGGGTCGTCAATCGAAAGCCGGACATCGGAGGTTCCGGGTGTTGCGTGCACCACTTCCAATATTCGCGCCGCACTTTCTTCCACCTTGGCATAATCGGTTCCCTGTACAATCAACTGAATGGGCTCGCCCCCTCCCACTCCGCCAATACCTACCCGCGCCCGTATGCCGGGAATTTTTTGCATAATTTCATTTTGTACTTGTTGGGAAAAATCGAACACACTGATGTTGCGCTCATTTTTATCCACCATTCTTACAGAAATGGAAGTCGTGTTGTTTCTCGAGCCGCCGGATACAAAGCTCCGTCCGTCTGAACCGACATTGGTATAAACATGCCGGATTTCGGGTTTGCTCAAAAGAATTTTTTCTACCTCCATTGTCAGCTGGTTATTCTCATGAATCGTTGTTTGCGGATTCATGTCGATATTGACAACAAAATCGCCATTATCTATTTCGGGCGCAAAAGCAAAGCCGATTAACCCCAAAGGAAACAGTGCAAAAGAGCCAATGAAAAGTACGACGGCAGTTGCCAAAACAATAAATTTATGCCTCAAACTGAATGTGAGAACGCTTACATAAAAGTTTTTCAGGCTTTCAAACGCCCTTTCAAACATGCGCGAAAAACGAGCCGGGAGAGTCGGACGATTGTTGTCGGAGAGCTTTCCGAAACGCGACATCAACAACGGCGTGAGTGTGAACGAACCTAACAGGCTGACCAATACGGCAGCAATGATAGGAACAGCAAATTCCCGCAACACGTTCCCAATCAACCCTTGACTGATTGCCAACGGCATAAAAACCACCACAACCACAAAACTCATGGCAACAACGGTGGTCAGAATTTGTTTGCAACCGTCAATCGCAGCCTGCATTTTGGTTTTTCCACGTTCCAAATGGTGGTATATATTTTCGACAATCACAATACTGTCGTCCACCAAAATACATACCACGAGCGAAAGGGCAAGCAGTGACATCATATTCAGCGAATATCCCATAACATACATGGCTACGAAAGCGGGAATAATCGAGAGCGGAACTGAAACCATAATAATCAGCGCACTGCGCAGGTTGTGCAGAAAAATAAAGCAAATGAAAGAAACAATGATAACTGCCAGAAAGAGGTCGAAAACAACGGCGTTGGCAGCCGCGCGGACGAAAACCGAATCGTCGTTCGCAATTTCAAACTGCACATTCTCGCGGGCAAATTCCCTTTCGATAGCCGCCAATTCGCTTGTGACCAAATCGGCAACTCTCACAGTGTTGGCATCGCTTTGCCGTTGGATGGTTAAACCAATGGCATCCTGTCCGTTGATGCGGTTGATAAAACTTGGTCGGGCAATGCCGTCGTTCACTTCGGCAATGTCTTTTACCCTTATTTCGCCGACATCCGGAATGCTCAAAATCACCGTATTACGGAGCTGATCCAAGTCGGTATATTTTGCTGCCAGACGAACGGTAAATACGGCATCGGTGTTTTCTATATTTCCGGCAGGAATTTCTATATTGGCGTTTTGAATCGCCTGAAATACCTGAAATATGGAGAGATTGTAGGCTTTCAGCCGCTCTGCGTCAACGTTGACTTCAATCTCGCGCTCGCTGCCGCCGATTACATTGACTATGGCTACACCGGGCAGTCTTGCCAAACGAGGTTGAATACGGTCTTCCACCAAACTGTGAAATTCCGTAGCCGGCATCGACGAAAAGGCGGCAATCCGCATAATAGGCTGATCATCAAGCGAAATTTTGTCGATAACCGGGTCTAAAATATCCCTTGGCAGCGTTGACCTTATGGCGTTTATCCGGCGTTGAGCCTCTTGCACAGAGCGGTCAATGTCTGTATTTTCGTTGAATTGCACCATGACAATCGAAACTCCTTCGCGCGAGACAGAGTTGATTTGGCTCAAATTTTCCAACGAAGAAACGGCATCTTCAATTCTTTTTGTAACCGAAGTTTCCGCCTCCGAAGCGCTTGCACCCGGATAAACCGTTACAATCGAAATAATGGGAACGTCTATCGAGGGAATTAAATTCAACGTAAGCATATTGTAACACAACACTCCGCCAAGCGTTAAGATGGTGAAAATAACCCCAACGACTAATGGTCTTTTTATTGAGCCTTCTACTATGTTTGCCATTTGTACTTGTTTTTTTTCATAGTGGTAAAACGGTATGTGATAAACGTTTTATCGGGCAGGAACGTTCAAAGACGCAGATTTTCTAATGCTAATCGCCACTCATCAAAGCGCGAATTTGCGTTATTTCTCTTATCAGTTCTTCTTCGGTAGGGATATAGAGTTTATATTTTGCGGCAAAAAGTTGTTCGTTGTCGTTTAAAACAGAAAACTTTACTTCTGCCCGGTCTTTTTCTTCGCAAAGAATAATTCCGATAGTCGGATTATCGCCTTCGGTGCGTTTCAGCTTGTCGTACATTCTCACGTACATATCCATTTGTCCGATGTCTTGGTGCGTAAGTTTACCTATTTTCAAATCAACAAGTACAAAACATTTCAAAATGTAATTGTAGAAAACCAAATCTATGTAATAATGCGAAAGCTCTGTGCTAATCCGCTGTTGCCGGGCGACAAACGAAAAACCTTTACCGAGTTCCAACAAAAATTTTTGCAAATTATCAATGATGACTTGTTCAACATCGTTTTCGCTGTATTTTGTATTTTCGCTCAATGCGTAATAATCCAATAACAAAGGGTCTTTTAGAATGTAGTCTTGCGGATTGGTCTGTAGTTGGAATGAATTTTTCTCATTGAGTCCGTTTATCGTTTCTTTATGCGTGGAAATCAGCCGTTCGTAATAATGTTTGTCTACTTGTTCGTCCAAGAAACGAGTACTCCAAGCATTATTGGCGGCTTCGTTCATGTAAACTTCGCGGGCTTTCGGATTTTCGACACGAATAAGTGAGCGGTAATGCGTCCAATTCAATTCGGCACGCAGTGCGTGCCAAATTGGAAATTGCGTATAAAACTGTCGCATTGCACGCAGATTTCTGGCGGTAAATCCATTCCCGAATTCGGAGGTCAATTTTTTTGATAAACCCATAATCAATTCATCCCCGTATTTTGCACGCTCTACGCCGCCTTGTTCCTCAACAATTTTCTCGCCAATTCGCCAATAGGTTTCCACCATTACAAAATTGGCAGTCTGATAAACAAGTTTGCGAGAATTGAGTATTAAATCTCTCGAAAATTCATAAAGGTTGCTACTTTCAACAATACTTTCGATTTCCTTTTTTTCAATGTTCTGTATTTTTGACATAATTAAAATTTTAAAATGCAAAAGTACAATATTTTTCAGGGGCGACAAGGTGTGATTTAATGGAAAATTATTTTTTCTCTTAAAAAAAGGTAGCAACCAAAAAGTACAATACTGTATTACGGCAATAGAATAAAAGCGAAACGGCTAAAAACCCGCGAAAACCTGCAATAGTTATTAGCCGCTAATTTTAATAGCACAAAGATACATCAGGTTTTCGAACTGAAAAATATTTTACAAAAATTCATTGCGAATTGAAAAGTTGATTTATTTACTAAATCGGTCAACACCAATAACATTCATCTCTGATGTAATTGACTAATAATTGACCAAATTGACTAATAAATGACTACTAATTGACTAATTCAAAATAACTCCCTGCCCCATATCCTCTGTTAATCAATAATTTAAACTCGTTTGTTAAATTGTGCAATTCTTTAGTTGCCATTTGTCTTGAAATTTTATTGATTTCTTGATATTCGGCATTTGCAATCCGTCCTTTCACTTTCGTATACAAAACCGCTTTTATTTGCCTGTCATTCAATCCCAAATTTTTCAAATATTCCTCATAATAAATATCTTTTCGGAAAATTACCCAAAAATCGCTGCCCTTGTTTGTAATTGACGGCATAGGCAATCCTGCTGCCGTGCATTGTTCAGTAATTTTTTCAATACCTCGCCCCCACGATTCTACATAACCGCAACGAAAAAAAGCATTGGCAATATCGGGGTTATATGGACGGGAAGAATGTTCTTGCAACAAGTCTTCGATAGTCCAATTTTCGGGTAATTGCCCCTCGTTCCAAATTTTTATTCTGTCGCCGTAAACACGAATTTGAATAGGGGTACAACCCGCATAGTCTTTGTGTGCAACGGCGTTCAAAAGGGCTTCACGCAAAGCATCTTTGGGGTATTCGTAGGTTTCGACACGCGACAAACCTTTGTAACTGATTAACGCCCGCGTGTATTTTGTCAAAAGCAATTCCATTGTTTTTTCGACTTGCTCAAACAAATTGCCGTGTATATCGTCTTGAAACTGTAAATCACTTTCAGAACGGAAAAAGCCGATTTTAATATATGCTCCTGTTACAAATTTTTCGGGGTCGGGGTGGAAAAGTAATAGTGCTGCTCGTTTCAAATATCCGTTATCAGTCAGTTTCAGGTTGTTGAGCAGTTGTTCGGGGGTGTCTTTACGACTTTTCTCGTCAAGCCGTTTGCTATCAATGCCTTTTTCTTTGAAAAACTCAAAAGTTTCCTGTTTCAGTTCCGATACCGGAATATTAGGAATTGGCACACTGTCCCATTTCTTACCGTATTTTTGCAGTAAAAACTTATCCAACGCTGCACCTTTCAATTCCTGTTTAGTACTTCCGCTACGATAGTGATACTCGCCTTTGCAATTTACAGGATTAGGGTGTGGCTCAACGACGATTTCGATATAATCGCCCTGTTCAGTTTCGTGCAGGTTTACAGCAGCTACGATACCTAAAATGGCAGTTATTTTGTTGGGTAAATCTTCCAGCAGTTTTTTGACGTTTTTTACGCCGACAATTTTTCCGTCGTCGTTTTTACCGATAATAAGCGTACCGCCCTGCGCATTGGCAAAGCCGCATATCCATTGTAAATATTTGTCTTTCCAAATAGATTTGTATTCGATGATTTGTTGTTCACGCATAATTTAAAATTCTAAAATGCAAAAGTACAATATTTTTCAGGGGCGACAAGGTGTGATTTAGTGGAAAATTATTTTTTCTCTTAAAAAATTTACGTATCTCATTTTTTCTAAGAAAAATATAGAGATTCTTTTTTATCTATAAAGCAACTAAATGAATAAAATCATAACTTTGTCCATACTTAGGAAATTATTTAAATTTTACACAATTATAAGAAAAAAGTTATGCAAAATATTATTCTAAATATATTAGTATCCATATTAAGTTCTATGTTTGGTGCTTTTTTATTCCTTTTAATTATAGACAAATTCAATAAATATAGGATACGAAAATTCTTTATTAAAGATTTTAGACTTAACGAAGAAATGACAGAGTGGTTCATATGTTCAATAGAGACAAAGAAACTATTAAATGAAAATACAGTCGAATTTACGACTCAACCAACGCAAGATGATGCTAAATACTTGATAGATTACTACTACAAGAATTTTTCTCAAATAGAATTTCAAATTTCTTGTATTAAATCTACGAAAGCAAATTTGTTATGTGAGTCAATAGATAAAATGTTCGTCATATTTAATGATTTTAATCTAATAACAATTAGAAATCATTTGTTTAATAGGAGATGTAATTTTTTTGAGACAGATTATATAAGCGAAATTTCAAACGAGAAAGACAATATTAAGAAAGCGTCCCAAATAAGCCATTTACTATTAGATTTAAAATTTTATTTGGAGTATTATGATGATTTTTTAATTCACATGAAATTTCCTGAATATTATCTTAAAGTGTTGAAAGATATAAAATCGCAATTTGATAAAACTAATACAAATGTCTATAAAACTATTGTTCAAGAGTTACTTTTTCTAAAACAAAAAGCAAGAATAAAATCATAAGTAGCGTGTAAAAATAAGGTATATGGTTAGGCATCGCATAAAGCAAGTTTTCAGCTTGCGGATTGATAGTCTGATTTTTTTCAAGGAATAACAAATATATCAAAGAAAATTTTTAATTTCGCAGTGTCTATTATTCTCACAGGCGAGATAGCTCGCCAAATTGTTGCGGGCATTTTTTATGTCTGTACAATATATGCGGTTTCAGTACCTCCGTGTGGAACGTTAATGCGTCCACTGCCTGTGAGGTGATAGACAACGGGAAAGGCTGAAACCGTTTTTAATTTTCCGCCGACTTAAAAATTTTCAAAAATGTCTATCATAGAAAAAAAACAATCCAAAGAAGTCCACCCGACTTCAACCTTTAAAAAGGTCATCCGAAAACAAGAGATTAAAGAAGAATCCGTCACCTTACGTGCGGAAGAACCGAAAGTCCGTTACTTAAAACTTCAACCATTTTACCGACAGCCTCGGATAAAAAGTAACAGAAATAAAATAGTACCCGAACTGCGCCTTTGTGGCAATTGGTTGGAAAAGGCTGGCTTTTCGCCCGAAAATTATGTTAGTGTGACGGTTATGGACGGGCTGTTGGTTATTCGTTCGACTATGGCTGTTGAAACAGACTACTAAACGAGGTTTTTTGTACAGAATAATTTTTTGTATTGTGGATTAACAAAAAAGGTCGTATCTTTACATCATCTCATTAACCATGTGTTAAAGGAGGAACGGAGTCGCTTTAAAGCGACTCTTGCTTTTATAACCCCTGTTGTCGCTCTTGTTCGGCAGAAAAAGGGAAAAAATATTGAGTACGAAAATATATTGGCTTACACGAAAATATTTCGTATTTTTGCGCTATTAAATCCTTACAGTGTAGTTTTAAAAAGTAAGGATTATGAAAGTAGTAAGTAGCAAAAAGTTTGCAACCAATCGAGGAAAATATTATGATAAATTGTTTGCAATTCGTTTTTTATACTATCAATAACATTTTTGAAAAAAATCACATAACGAAGAAAAATAAATTTTTGCGGAAAAATGGAAAAACCAGCATTACCTGAGTATATCGCAGGAATACCAACTGCCAAAAATGCCCTTGCCCAAAGGCGTGAACTTGTGTTAAAAGCCTACAAGCAACTGTTGAGCGACCTGATGACCAAAACAAAAAGGAAAGCTGTGCACAACGATTATTTAGATGTTGATGTTCATTTGATTATGCATGAGGGTGGAAAAGAAGCAACAAACCGTGCAACATTTAACTGGCAGTCGGCTTACGCCATTTTGAAACTGGAAAAGATAATCAAGAAAGCAAAGGCTGCGGACGGCGTGCCTATTTATATTCCAGCAAAAGATACAGGCAACCAAAAGACTCACAAATATGTGAATATGGCTGTGTTGTATTACGATTTTCTTGACGAGGAAAAAGACTACATGAATTTCGGCATAAAACTAACACTGGGTATAAAATCAGACGGCAGGCATGTACAATACAGCGTGAATAAGATAGATATAACAAAACAAAAAACTCCGTGAAGTACTACACTTGGTATTGCTTAACAGAGTTTATTTTTAGAAAAACACTCGGTAAATAGGCTTCCTTTCGGCGCCACCGCCAGAATGTTTTTTATGCTGCAAAGAAACAATTATTTTTCCAATCTGCAATGGATTTTTGAGAAAAAAATCAAAAAAGACTATTGGATAACAGAAACCATTGCCCCGTCCGATAAATTTATCTGCCCTCCGGTTACAACTTGGTCGCCAACGTTTAAGCCCGACAGGACTTCCAGAAAAGAGTCATAATTTTGTCCCGTAACGATTCTTGTTAATTGGGCAACGCCGTTTTTCACGATATAAACCGAAGGGTCTTTCACGCTGCTCACAATGGCGTTGCGCGGAATCATCAGCGCTTTTCCTTCTCTATCCAAATATATTTGAACATTCACATAAGTGCCTGCTTTCAAAGGTTTTTGGTCACGGTTGACAATCGTAATTTCGACAGGATAGGTATGTGCAGCGCTTCCTTGCGGGCTAATGCTTGTAATGGTTCCCTGAAAAATTTCGCTGGGGAAAACATTTGTCCGGGCGCTGACCGCTTGTCCTGTTTGCAGCTGATACACATTGCCTTCCGAAACCGACAGACTGATTTTCAACTGCGAAATATCGGTAATGCCCGCAATGGTCGTTCCGATATTGACAAAAGCGCCCAATTCCGTATTTCTTGAGGTAATGTAACCGCTGAATGGTGCGACAATTTTTGTGTCGTCAAATTGTTTTTGGGCATTTTCCAACTGAATTTCTGCATTTTCGTAAGCCATTCTCATATCCCGCAACTGCGTTTCGGTTACGGCATCGCCTCGTCGCAATGCTTGAAAACGCACGTAATCTTCCAGTTGTCGGTCGAAATTCAGTTGCGCCGTTTGCAGAGCCAGACGCCTGAAAGTGCCGTCCACTCTTATCAAAACGCTGCCTGCAGGTACAAAATCGCCCAGTTTGAAATTGTGCTGTATGATTCTTCCCGAAGTTTCCGATGCTACCATGACTTCCCGGCATGGAACGGTAGTTCCGACCAAATTCAACTGTCTGCTTGTTTCGCGCATTTCGGCGGGCGCTGTTGTAACGCTCACGCTTATTTCGGTGGTTCCAACTTCTCTGCGTGCGTTGACTTCTCTCGTGTTTTCGGCTAATCTCCAAATTATTGCGACCAAAATTAGCGCAACAATACCTGTGATTATTAATTTACTTTTCATAATTTATTGGTTTTAAGTCTTGAACCATGATTTTCATAAGATTTACAAGATTCCCAAGATTTAGTTTTGAATAATCTTGGGAATCTTGTAAATCTTATGAAAATCATGGTTCAGACAGGTTTCTTATATCACTATTCATTGACATTATTTCTATCTCCGCTTCTCTATAACTGAACAAGGCGTTCAGATAATTGGCTTGGGCGGCGCTCAGGCTCATTTCATCTTGCAAAAGAGCGCTCATTGTTGCCAGCCCTTCGCGATATTTCAAGGCGGTTTCGTCGTAAACTCTTTCTGCAAGTCTGATATTTTTTTCCTGACGCATTAAATTCATCTTGCTGTTATGATAATTATTCACAGCGTTTTGATAATCGGCAGTAAATTTTTCTTTCGTATCGGCAAGCAACCCCTCTGTTATCAGGTAGTCCATTCTTGCCTGTCGAGACCTTGAGCGACGTTCAAATCCGTCAAAAACAGGGATTGACAAACCAAGACCAATGTACGAAGAGTTATACCAAACATTATCGGGGCTATTGTTGAAATAATTTCTAAACTCGGAGCGCTGCCCTTGAACGGCATATTGCCCTGTAAAAACAAGCGACGGCACATATCCGCTGTTTATTACTCTCCGGTTGATACGGTTAACTTCCTGTTGCGATTCCAATAATCTGATATCTACGTGATTGGAAAAATTTACCGTGATTTCGGGCGGGTTTTGCAGAAGTTTCATTTCGAAATCGTCCGTCAGCACGAGCCTTGCGTTCAACGGAATGTTCAGCATGTATTTTATCATGTTGTGTTGCTGTTCCAAAGCTGCTTCGGCATTGCTCTGTTGAGTGTATAAATTTTCAAGGTTAATGCTTATTCTGTCGAAATCAACTTGTTTCGCCATGCCATTATCAACCAAAACTTTGACAATATCCTGTATGCGTTCTGTGCGGGCGATATTTTCGTCAATCAGGTTTTTTTGTTGCGAAGTGACAAGGGCAAGAAAATAGAGTCTTGCCACTGCGGCTGCCAATCCTTCGCCTGCTTTTTCGATACCTAAATTATTGAGTTCGATTATTTTATTGGATAATTGCATGGCGGTAATGGCGGTTTGATTGTAGAGTACCCAATTCAGCGTAGCGGCGGCGGCTGTCGAAAATTTTTCACCCATTTGCACAGTGCCGCTCATGTCTACTCCGTTCATTTCAAGAGAAAGAGGGACAGTTTGCAATTTTAAATTATTTTGAAAGCTGCCCCCTATGCTCACTTTGGGAATAACGGCAGAGATTGCTTCTGCTTTTCTGTGTCGACTTTTCTCGGCTTCGAAGCGGGCCGTTCGGATATTGATGTTTTCTTCCACCGCTATTTGCACGCATTGGCGAAGTGATAAAAAATAGGTTGTCCTGTCGGTTTGAGCAAACGAAAACGGCATATTGAAAAACAGCAATGTAGAGATTAGAAGATAGGGCTTCATTTTTCTGTTTTAAACGGTTACGGTACGTTCTCCGCCGGCTTGCTTGCAACACTTGTACGACTTGGCGGTATATGATAAACGTTTTGGTGGGTAGGAACGTTCAAATTTAATTGGCTTGAACTGTGAACTTATTAATGGATGGTTCAGAAATTTGAATGAAAATTTGTAATTTTAACTCGAAATATTTAACTTTGGTAAAAGTTTATTAGTGTGGCAACATGTTATAATTTTCCCGTTAGTGACAAGTGAGAGAGGACAGTGAAACAGATAAGATGTACAAAATAAAATAATTGACAATAGACAAATATATTATGGCATATGATGTTTTTATAAGTTATTCATTTGATGACCAAAAAATAGTAGAAGAGTTGTCAGCATATCTCGAACAAAATGGTATCCGTTGTTTTGTCCCATATAAAGATATTCCACAAGGTAAAGATTGGGCATCTGCAATAGAAAATTGCAAAATAATGGTATATATTCATTCTGAGACTGCCAATGAATCAGAAATGATCAATAATGAAATTGCATTATATTCGAAATATAAACGACCAATTTTACCTTTTAAAATTTCAGATATAAAATATGAAGGAGCAAAAACATTTCATCTTGAAACGATAAATTGGATTAATGCTTTTCCAAATCCGAGAAAATATTTTGGAAAGCTACGTTTGAATATTCAAAATCTTTTAAAAGACAATGAAAATAACGAAGAAAAAACGGAGTTTAAAGATGATACTACATTTACGGATAATTTTGATGCTCTTGAATTAATTATTGATAGAGGAGATGCTCCTGATGAAAAGATTGCAGATTTGCTTGCTGACTTTTCAATATTGTATCGAATGCACGGTGGCAGTGGAATAAATTTTGAGCTAATAGGTAGTTTAACTTCTAAAAATGCTTTTTATGAATACTAATATACGTGAATGGGAAGATGAACAAAATGTTCATTTAGAAGCATATAAAGGGATACCGAAACAATTTTCAAAAAAAGAAAAAAGTAGTTGGGATAAATTTAAAGAATTTATTTTTCCATGGTTAAACGAAAAACGAAAATTGGGAGAGAGATTTTTATTAGCAACAATAGAGGATAAAGAAGCAGAAGCATTGAAGAAAAAATCGGAAGCCTTCAAGAACTATGCGGACGGAACACTAAAAATAGAACAAGCAAAAAAAATTGCAAAAGAAGCGGAACAAATAGAAATTGAAAAAAGTAGAGAATTTGACAATATTGATATAAATGATGAGATGAGAAGTCGTAAAATCGATGAATTAGAAAATAAATTAAGAGCTTATTCTGCTATTTATGGGTTAAGAATTGATATTAAAAAAAGTTTAGAGAAACAAAATGAGAACAATGAAATGCAGGGTCATTCTGTAATTGTCACACCGGATTTCGGTAAATAAAAGGTGCCTCCATTTGGCGTAAGGAGTTTAGCGATAACGTACCTTGCACCAAATGGACGACATCAGCGATATGATAACCATTGAGGCTGTTTATACTTTCCCTTTAACTGTTTGTTTAATAAACTCCAAATAAAAATTCATCTGTTTGCATAAAATCTCCCCTTGTTGCTTCGTCTACATTTTGATGTACTCATAAAATGTGATATAGAGATTTGGTAAAAAACAAAGAATCCTGTAAATTTGTATTTACAAATTATTAAAATTTTGAGAATATGGTAACAGTAACATTAGAATATAACAACAATAATGCTGTGCTTAATGGCATATTGGACGCTGTTGCAAAAATGCCTGATGTGAAAATCAGAAAAACACTTGTGCCAAACAAAGCAAAAGCCAAACCTGCAATGCTCTCTGATGAAGAATTGTACAAATTGGCAGATGAGATTAAAGCTTCAATAAACCACAATGCACCAATAATGACAATGGAAGAAATAGTACAGGAAGTAAGAGATTATCGCAATGGAAAATAGAACTGTATTTGACACAAACATTTGGATAAGTTACTTTCTAAACGAAAATTTCAACGAGTTAATAAAGTTAAGAAGAGAGCACAGTGTTCTCTTTTTACGTTCTACTCCATCGCTTTCAGAGTTAAAAGAAGTAATAACACGCAAAAAATTTAAATCTAAAAACTTTAACGTTGAAAAACTTATTGATTTTTATAATGGTATTACCGAATTTTGCGAAACGAAACCGCTGTTTAAAGATTGCCCCGACTCAAAAGATAATTTCCTTTTCGACCTTGCCATACAGGGAAAAGCAAACTATTTAGTATCGGGCGATAAAAAAGTATTAGAAACCCGAATCAATAGCAACACTTTAACACTTACTACGTTAACAGCATTCAAAGAAAATTTAAAACAATAAAAAAACTGTTCACACGGATTTATTTGTAATCTGTACGTTGTTCGAAAAAAACAAAAAATGATTTGAAAAACAATAAATATTTATCGTAATCCACATTACAGTAATGCACATTACGATAAAATATTGTATCTTTGCTACAAAAAAGAAATATGTTCAAATTTTACAATCGCGAAAAAGAAACGGCATTGCTTGAAAAGATTGAGCAAAGGTCGCTGGAAAAGGCACAAATGACCTTTGTAGTCGGGCGGCGGCGTATCGGAAAAACTTCATTACTGACAAACGTTTTTACCGATAAAAAGACGGTTTATTTCTTTGTCGAGAAAAAAAATGAAACGCTTCTTTGCGAAGAATTTACAGAAGAAATTCAAAATAAACTCAGCATAACGATTTATGGCGAAATGCGGACTTTTAAAGATATTTTCGGCTATCTGATGGACTTGTCGAAAACGCAACATTTTACGCTGATTATTGATGAGTTTCAGGTATTTAGCAATATCAATTCCGCCATTTACAGCGAAATGCAGAACATTTGGGATAAACACAAAAACGAAAGCAGAATTAACTTAATTCTCTGCGGTTCGGTATATTCGTTGATGAAGAAAATTTTTGAAAATTCAAAAGAACCGCTTTTTGGTCGCGCAACGGCACGATTGCATTTAAAAGAGTTTGATATACAAACTATTAAAGAAATTTTGCAGGACAATTATCCCGATTATACGAATGAAGATTTATTGGCTTTTTACCTTTT
>Ga0123354_10011720_pt1 | contig 13575 bp, 5 predicted proteins | sample TergutLab28metaG_2_FD_97872 | JGI IMG/M metagenome (GOLD analysis project Ga0123354, IMG submission 97872) | Labiotermes labralis P4 segment gut microbial communities from Petit-Saut dam, French Guiana - Lab288 P4 | ecosystem: Host-associated > Arthropoda: Insects > Digestive system > Gut ... | reverse complement strand
GGGGACGAGTCTTTATGGAAAAGGTTTATAGGAGTAGTAAGTGATGAGAAGTGAAGGACTGGGGTGAAAGCGTGAGTGAATTAATGATTAAAAAAAAAACACAAGAAACTGTACACAGTACTCTCTTACTTGGGTGTTTTTACCTTTTGTTCATGTTGTATTCTAATTTGTCTCGCATGTATTGTCCCTAGTTTTAAGTTGTCTTGTGTGTAATTGTTGTTGGTTTGGCCGTGTGTATTGTTTTAGTTGTCTTGTGTGAGTTTTGTTATCTTATGTGTATTTGTTGTACTATGTGTGCATTGCTGTTTTTTTACTTTAGATGCCGGATTGCTGGCTAGAAGTCAGTATTCGGAAGGTCCTGCGACCGGCCACCTCGACACAAGTTTTTCTTGGTTTCCCTGTGTCTAAAAGCAAATGCTGAGACGGTTCCCAAGATTCCAGTTTGCCACTAAATGCTTCTCATGTAGCCCTGCCGACTTAAATTCAGTAGTAACCGATTTCATATTTTGTATACATGTAAAATAACCACTGCCACCGGGTAACAACTCAATTGCAGTAATAAATATTATTATTATACTATAATTATTGTAAAGTGGGGTGTCCAATTCCTAAGATACCGAAGAGTAAAAAAAAAATTTAAAAATCACAACGTTTATTGCTCTAATTAAATACAAGCTGTAGAAATATATTACTCTTTATATGAGCCATGCTCTTTGGCGTGATATTAATAACGTGTGTCTGTCCTTGTGATGACCTATATACGGCGTCCAAACTAGTTGGCAGAAAATAAACGATATCAAGCAGTGTGTTGTGTGTGACTGGGGAAAAAAGTATAAATGTGTTAGTTTGTTATTTCTTGCTGCCGTAATTTTTTTTCGTGATTTAAGTGATTTAGTGGCTTTATTCGGACAGGTTTCTGAGAAACGAAATCGCGTTTGGATGAAGACACAAGTGGAGGATCTTCCCTTCATTGTAAAATTTGGCAATAGGGAAATTTGTATGAGGATCTTCGTATGGCGAGGATTGGCCCCGTTATAGTCTATTTATATGCAGTGTGATTGAAGGATCCTCTTCATCTCTTAAAATTTTAATCTGTCTTCATAAACGTCCACGCTGGTTCACCTTTTGTTCGCTGCCAGGAATACCAGTACAATTGATCCTTTCAGAATAAAGTTATAGAAGTTAATGCATAGTGTCACTGCGGACACAGCCGCTATTTGGTTTCCATGCATGATGTTCATGCTTCTAAGTCTCCATGGAATACTGCTGGTTATGAACCGACATGGTTAATATGGAAATTATCCAAAGTGCAGCAGAACATGCAGGATGTATCGTATATCCCATTGCTCTGCAAGTTAAATTCTGGTGGTATATCCCTTTTCTGTACCACTTAAAATTAAGTTCACTGGACACAACAGAACAGCTCTATTGTGCATATTTATCCGAGCTTATGACAACGAGTATCTTCTGCTTCTCTTCGTGTCTAATTAAATAATTTCCGCAGATGTGTTTATATAAAACAGGAAACGATCTGTGACCGACGATATGTGTGTTAAGTGTTTTTCATAGCACGTCCTTGCAAATTGAATGTTGTAAATACTTGCATAGGTGGCAGCTCTGTGTTTGAAAATGTGTCATCAGGAGGACAGAGGTATAACTTAATTCACGTGTTTGAAGTGGCACAGATCAGAGGTAGGAAGGAAGGAGAAGGGGTATGAAAGGGATAAAAAACATCAAGGAAAGTCATGAAGGATGAAAACACTAAACAAATTATCTCGCGTTAAATGTCAGTTTTAACGTACTATGTTAGCAGTTGGTTGGAGGAAATAAGCAAAATTACAAACCTCTGAAGTGATGGACGGTATTCGGGCCAACTTTTGAACCTAGGGTCTCTCGAGTAAGAACCGGGGTTGCTAGTCACTGAACCGCGACACGGTTTATTTTCAAAACAGCGACTTGGGAGGAAAAGTGTTTTATTTAACGACGCTGTCAGTTACTAAGGTTGTATAACGCCGGTGATGGGTAAAATGTGACCATGAAGTGCAGATGGAATGATGTTAACTGGTGAACACCCAAGTACTCGCACTCGGAAAAGAAACCTGTCCCTGTGCTACTTTGTCCGCCATAAATCCCACATCGACTGACCGTGAATCGAACGTGAACTTCCTTCAGTCTTAACCCCATATAGAATTTTAGAAATTTTTGACGTCAGTCGATAGATCTGTATTTTAACCTTGAAGAATATACTGCAATGTAAAATGTGAACTATATTTTCATTTTATAATTACTCTGGTCATTTATGTGGCGGGTCAGACAAAAGCGGATTGTCACACTGTAAAGTCGTGGGGTGTGCTTACTTCGACCGGGCGAAGGTTTTGTTGATGGCGACAATACGGAGCCGATCATTCCAGTGAGAAGAAAGCGATCACATCAGTACTGACGTAGTTGTGAAACTGATTCGTCGTTTGATTCACTGCAATTTGCTCGTTCGTAGTTATATATACACATTTTGGCGGGGTGAGTAAGGGGCGCATTGTGTGCAGATTCTGTATCTGTATCTGAATCAAGAGCTCGCCCATCATGGTTTATTATGCGTGTAGATATTAAACAGGTACTTGCGATATACACTGGAAATTCCTCTTCGCCGATTGACTGCATATTAGTCTATTGTTTGGTGTGCGTGCGCTGTAACCAGGCATAATCATAAATAACATGGGTCAGTTGCTATCCACTTTGAACTACATTGTTATCAGTTAAAATATTTTAAAAGTTATGTTCACAGCCGTGGGAAATGTTTGTAATATAATATTGACATAAATTCGGTGTGTATAAAATGAATTATCAAATGAGTGTCTTCATGTCCTGTGAAAATTTGAGCGATTCACTTTTTGCGGTAATAAACATAAAACTGTGTTGCGCGACATAAATTTATCATAAACACAAGTCTGGTTTACGTTGCCGTCTCACATCTCAGTATCATAAAATGAATGCTGTGCCGTTCATATTCAAACTGTTAAACATAAGGTGTCCTCCATAGTGTCGCCGTCTTTACTTTATCCTAAACATGCGATTATTTTCAATCAGCATGTTTATCAGATGACTATTGCAATTCTTCGATTACTTCTACGCAGCTGAACACGCGTAAGAATAGGAAACGTCCCGGTATCAATCTACTAGTGCGTCTTCGTGTCACAATATATAACCACTGAAGTTGTCAATACCAAAATAGCAGCCGTTAATTCTAATCTTATAATAAAATCAACGAGAAGCACTAATTTCTCAGATTTATTTATGTTTCGGATAGTATCTCTGTCGATCATCAGGAGTGTAGCTCTGTACACACAGCAATAGGTATAGGTCATGCAAGTTATGCTGACTGCTTAGCAAGCTATCAAGCAGTCAGTATAGCCTGTATGGACTGAGATACTTTCCGAAACATGTAGGTAGAATCGTATTCCAAAAATAAATTTGATAAATTAGTGTTTCTCCTTGGTTTTATTATAAGAATATATCACGATACACGGTCCTCAGAGTGTCAAATCCGTGAATTCTACTTCCGTGTCAACAAAGCTATCACATTCATCAAACGGCCGTAAGCTTTATGGTGTTAAAAATGTGCTAATTTTTTTCGCATTGCATCAAAATGTTTGTCGCAGAATATAAATAAGAGAGAGCCTAAAATATTTCTGTGTCGGTAATGTTGTGGTTGTAGATTTTAAGACGAGAAGTAACCTTGCTGAAACACTTACATCCCAGTGACAGTATGTTAAAATAAAATTGTGGTTACCACATCGACATTCAATGCTTCGCAGTTCGGAAGTTTTAAAAGAGCACACCTTCTAAAATTTCCATCGTTTTTGTAACATTCCTTCCCCCCGTGCATGTATTTTGAAAACGTGGAATTATTTTCTAGGGTGTGCGTCTTAAAACGACTGGTTATCCTAAGGTGTACATCTTTGTAGGCTTATTAGTGTATTGCCTATTCTCTCAATCATTTTTCGCAGTATCTCTCATTTAAAGCTATTTCTTCTTGGACTCTCTGAGCCTGAACATAGAAGCAGAAGTGTCTTTCGAAACTTAACCATTTATCAGTCGACATTCTGTTATAACGCAGAAGACTTGACTCTGCCCAATTAAACATTCTGTCCAACTCATTTCATGGAAATATTATCATAAGAGTGTGTGCCTTACCCTGCCTTGTTCTCTTTAATAGTCAACCAGCACATCGGCTAGATTTCTTGAGATTTATTCATTGAAACATCCGTGGTAAACCGATCGTGAACATCACTTTTTTTTTACGGGGACACACGACACACGATTTGCATAGCATGTACATCTCTTTCTTGAATGAAATGTATCAGCTAGTCAGTTTACGCCTGTGATTCTGGACCTGCCATTAGATAGCGTGCGAGAAGCAGAAAACACCGGGTCGGGGTGCAGAGCTCGGCAACAAAAAAACTGAAGGAATGAACCGTCTTGAAATGGAAGCCAGAGTTTCCAACCATATTTCCTCACCTCCCATTTACATTCAATTTCAATGTGACAGATGGCCTCCCCTTTTATTTATCCCACATCTGACGTCATTTCGCTTCCTTGACGTTGCATTTTCATCCTAAGCTTTTTTACTGGTTACGTTTTTGATTAAAAAGAGCCGAGTAAAAGAAAAGTGTCAAGCACTCATTTATTTTCCTTTCGGAGGGGTAGGGAGGAGAGGTTGCGAGGAATGAATTAAGGGTGCGACAAGGGGTCGCATTTTTGTGCTTTTATCATCAGCTACTGTAAAACCTCTATCGTTGTTCTCTGTAGGGATGTGACAATTTCAATTTTCTCCAATGTCCATACCACATGGTTAGTGTTGTGGCTTGCATGCAGCTTCCAGGCATGGGACTTGAATTTTGCTGTAACAAAATATCTGCTTATTAATCCTTCAAAGCACGGTATTTATACGAAGTACTTATACGAAGCGCCTGCTTTATTGCTGTTTCGCTCACCTAGAGCATGTTTTATGTTTGGTACGATTATTAGCATGAACCGCAATTTTTCCGCTGAACATAACCGGCATTATGGCCTTAATGTGTTCTCTGGGAGATAGTAATTTCGTTTTTAAATAGAATTTAGATGAACTGCAGGCGTAGGATTCTATCAAACATAAAAAATCTCTGAAGAATAAAAACCAACTAGATGCCACTTATTACTTTATTGTACTTTTTATAGGCTCAACATGTTTCGGGCACTACTATGCCCATCATCAGGCGCTCGCGACTACAATGTTGATTACCACATTGGTCGTTTCGTTCTGTAAAGACTTGTGCCCCTTACATCATAAAATGATTGGTTTTTATAACCAAGATGAAAATTGTTTCCTGCGCGGTACGATCTGGGTCTTTAAATAAAGCGGTCTGCGCTTCGTATTTAAAGGGTTAAAATTTACTTTGTTCTGACGAGAAGCGTGTGAAGGACGACGCTGAGACAGACTACGTTACGCTTTTCGTAAATAACTTCAAACGTTTCCACTGTCACTATACTTATATTTGTTTATGAACAACATATTATGCCAAACTTAAATGCATTAGTAACCTTCGTGCTCAATGTAGAATTTCTGTCTCCTAAAGTGGGGGCACGCGGGGGCGCATTTGGTTGAGGCACCGCGTTACAAGCTGGAAGGAGGCGGTTTTGATTGCCAATAGTATCACTGGAATTCTTCATTGACTTAATTCCACCGGCCGCACTCAGCGTCTAACAGAAACTAGTACCAGGAATATTTCCTGGTGGTAAATGTAGCCGGTGCGTAGAGCTGACAATTTTACCACCTCCATGTGCCGATTGTCTTGAAATCTGAGAGTCTCAACACCCTGGAACCTCGAGGGTCTGTCCAGGCTCGTAAAGAGGTTGATAGAGTTAACTGCTTATTGCTGCCCTACGAATGTCTAATTCAACATTTCTGATTGGCTGCTGTGTTGTTATTTTGTAATCTGACGCCATAAAAGTTCTGTATTTTTCTAGGTGCTCCTACAATACATAATTTTATGAGTATATTAATAATTACACTTGTCTTCCGCAATCTTTTCACCGATTTTTAGAAATTAAAATGTAAGAGTCATGCCTGCCTGCAGTGGCAAAGATTTAGTGAATTATTTTTGTATGTAGCATAAATTGCTGTATGTTAATTTTGTGCTGAATGAAAAAAAGATGTACCACCAAACACAATGTTGTGGCCCTCTTAGATTTACTGAAAGCCAACAACAAATATCTTCGCCTTTTAATTCGCTCCCCACTCGGAGTGATTTGTGACACTGTTTACGTAATTTGACGAAGGTACATAATCAGATAAACAGGAAAAGTGTTTGTGAAAGTGCTCAGTTATTTTGCGCATTTCATATTTCTGAGAACTTTGAAAACATATCGGTTCAGGAACAGACATTTACAAAATGTTTATCCCTATTCGTCTATTACATTCATGTTCTATTTGTGAATTATTATTAAACGCTATCGCTTTTGGAATTTAATTTAAGCTTGGTTTTGCTGAATTTCTAATTAGTAAAATATTGGTACTGATATTTAAATATCATTGATATTAGGGATATTGTGACCATAGGAGTACATAATGAATTCAAGGCATTATATACAGGTGAAATTCCTCATTCTATACATTTTCGTTTAAATGTATTTTTCCAATCGTGAGGTGTCTAATATTAGGAACAAGGCAGTTATGTTTCTAGGACGTGTAAATGGAAAAATTTACAGACCAAAAATAATAGCTCTTTTGCTATGTTTTAATGGATTTCATAGTGTAATTATTATGTAATTTTATTGTACAAATGATGCGCTAGTTACAGTGCCTTCCAGGAGCCCGTAAATGCCAGTCTTTAAAGGAAATCATCCCGTTGTGTTATAAAGAATTAAACTTATTTATTGTAAACTTACAAATGTGTTCAGTCAACACAACAAACATTAGAAAATTAATGTGTTACAGCAACATGTTTCGACTCCAGAGAGTCATCATCAGGCTGAATATCCAGCCTGATGATGACTCTCTGGAGTCGAAACATGTTGCTGTAACACATTAATTTTCTAATGTTTGTTGTGTTGACTGAAGATATATTGTAAGTTTAAAATAAATAAGTTTAAGCCAGTCTTTATGTATGACGGTATTCTAAAGCGTAAAGAAAGTAGGCCTGTTACCGATATATGGGCCTACATATCCTCCTGCACGTACCAGGTTAGAGACCCACATGATGTATACAAAGTCGGAATAAAATTTTAATGCATTATTAAAACTTAATGTTATTCATGTCTGTTCATTAACAAACAATTCAAACCCTAAAATGGGAATTTATCCAAATATTAAATTCCCGTATCGAACGCACAATTACTTACTCCATGGTGCAGAGTCCCTCTTGAGCAGCTAACTGGTTTGCAGCTAGTCAAGAAATTCCCCGCATTTCACGGAACCCGAAGGTTCATTACCGCACTCACAAGCGTATGACACCTGTCTCTAACCTGGACCAGCCCAATCAAGTCCATATACCCACATCCCACCTCCTGAATATCCGTCCTAATATTATCCACCCATCTAAGCCTAGGTCTCCCCAGTGGTCTCTTTCCCTTCGGTTTCCCCATCAAGACCCTATACACCCCCCTCTCCTCACCCATACGCGCCACATGCCCAGCCCATCTCATTCTTCTAGATTTGATCACCCGCACAATATTGGGTGAGGAGTACAAATCATTTAGCTCCTCGTTATGCAATCTCCTCCATTCCCCGGTTACCTCGTCCCTCCTAGGTCCAAATATCGAACACACACTTCGAAAACCTAATTCCGCAGACCCCACACACCATACTCAGATCTGGACTACTTTCACATATTATAGCCCCTTGATACGAAAAAGTTGGAATTTGTTTAAACATAACAAAGTTCATATAACATTCAGCACTACTAACATTATATCCAATCTTCTTACACCAAAAGCCCACCGAAACAAAGCAGATCATGAAAACAGTGGCATATACAGTCTAACTTGATCTACATGCCAGTCTTCATATGTGGAATAAACTCGTGTAGCCTCAAAACTAACATATCTCGAACATATTCTGTACATTAAATACAATAACACACAACTCGTTGACGCTTTACACATCGCACAGGATATTTATGAATACGAGCCACTCCACGATCCTATGACACTTTCACAACACGCCAATAAAGGTGTAGGCTTCAGCACCTTGCAACAATTCTATATTCGGTTATGCAACCATCAAAACAAACTCGTACCCAAACAACACGCTGGAGATCGCAACAATTTATTCGACCTTGTCTGTGACCATTAAATAAAACCCGCCACCACATGTTGTAATACACAGTTACTGCAAACTCACACATTCATTCCGCTGCAGTAACGTGTTGGCTACCAAAACATAGACTTGACATCCCACCTGATACGGTATTCACAAACAACCACTGTATTACTTGTGTATAACAACTAATCAGTAATTGTAATAATATTTACTATTACTATTATTTTATGCTGGCACAGTGGTTAAGGTGCTGGACTACAAATCGGAAGGTCGTTGTTTGGATCCCAGCTGGTTTCATTGGAATTTGTCATTGACATAAAACCCTTCCGATCGCACTAAGGTCCTGGGGTCGACTCAGCCTCTAACAGTAATGAGTACCAGGAATATTTCCTGGGGGTAAAGGCGGCTGGTGATTAAGGCTGACAACAACCTTAACCACCATCCTGTGCCGTTGTCATGAAATCTGGGAACCTTAACATCCTGGAACCCTCTGGGCCACTCCGGGCCTGTAACGGGACTGCTTTACTTTTACCTTTATTATTTTATGCTAAATCCAGAACCATTGTCAAAATCTATAAAACTACAACTTCTGAATCTTACGGACCGGTTCTACACGCCACTACAAACGAAATTTATAATACGTGTAGACACTTTATACACAAATTTTAATATATTTAATAATATCTATGTTTTTATATGTCTTATTGCTATTCGCTGACTTCCTGAGGATGATAAAAATAGAACTAATTTGTTGCAGTTGTGAAAAATTTTATGTAAAAAATAATAATTTTAAAATTTTTTGATTTGTTGGTATGTATTATGTGATTTACATAACTTTACTGTTGCAGTCTTTAGGCCTTAGGGGATGGTTGCTTAATGATAACCAGAATTCTTCTAAAATGAAAACCTTAAGCCCAAATAAAAGCTACCGTGTCTCTGTTTCATTATATTTTGCTGCGCGATCGCTGATGTAATATCAGTGATGAGGGTTAAATCCGTCTACCAGGAGGAAACCGTTACCTCTTCTACGATTAATTTTCTCAGTCTGACGGTTAGGGCCAGGCGAGGTTCGGACATCTAGGAGAACGAATGAGTTACGCATAGCCAGGCTCCGGTTCAGTGTTCTTTGCATCGATTATCCTCGGTTGGTTCAGAATTCCTTCCTCCAGCAAGGGATCATCGGAGACAGGTGACAAGGGGATTGTGCAGGTTGAGAGAATCGCCATGAATAATGCTTGAAAATAAGCAACAGCATTTTTCTTCACGCTTTTTGTCTATCCACAGATACAAGTGTTTGGGACCCTGTGTCTGTAGGCCACGTGTCGCAACATTCTACGTGTCTAACGAACAAACATCAGCAGCACACAGTGCACATGTGGTTAGAGAATATATATCAAGGATGGTTTTAATTGTAGTTTGAGGTGTTCTGGAGAATTTGGTAATAACGCTGGTCAAAAATGTTCAATCAGTTTTTAGACGCGTTCGCAGAATTGCGAAAAGCGAACATTAGCTTGTCATGTCCGTCTGCCCATCTGTCTGTCCGCATGGAATAACTCGACTCCCGCTGGACGGATCTTCATGAAATTTCTTATTTCAGTATTTTATGGTATGCATACCGTGCCATTTCTTACATTCGTTTCATATACACGGATCGGTAAGTCCAACACATACTTCAGGTGCGCCTGAAGTATGTGTTGGACTTTCGATCCTTTGTTAGTATTAAACTCCTTAAGGATGGCACTTGGTGTCGAAACATGTAGGAAATGGCACTTAGCATGAAGTGTGTTTTATGATACGTGTATTTCGTTTTAATTAGTGAATTTTGTTGGTTAAAGTAGGGAATTGATATTTCAGAATTGTTGGAAAATCTGTCGATAAAATTCAACACTGACGAGAAAAACGGGTACTTTACATGTAGACCGGTATACGGATTTGATCATATCTCGCTGAATTCTTCTTACAATGAGAAATGTTAGAATAATTTGTAGAGAAAATCAAAAAGCGCGTTTTATATTTAATAAACTTTTTTTTAAAAAAAATCATGCTGTTTGTGAGATAATGTGGAAAAAAATGGTAGAATCGGATAGGCCAGAGATGAGATTGTGGCGCAGGCGCATTCCATGCTGGATACATAAGGCTTCAAATACAAATTCACGATGTATAATCTTAGTGCTTTTCCACTGCAAAGATGGTTGCGCGACCGCGCCTCAGTGTTAGGTTATACCTCAATTGCCTGTCTTATGTTATTAAGATTTGAAATGAAACAATGTGAAATACCAACTTGATGCAAATAGGTAATTTTATTGATGTATTCTTAGCTCGACAAGTTTCGGTCGCATACGCCCATCATCAGAAGCATTAGATGTTGAGTTGCAGCATACGGTTTTCTGCACCGAGTTTTTGGATGGGTGGTGGTCTAGAGAGCCGGTGCATAAGTCGTGTTTACGGTGCGGATGGCGACGGCACCATCCGCACCGTAAACATCAAGTTGGCATTTCCCTTTTTTTCATGAGGAAGATGCACGGTCAAACAACTCTCAAGTTTAAGATTTCAAAATTGGTCATAAGAAATTCATTAACATTTAATGACAATCCCTCAATCAGAATATTGCTTATTTTAAGTCCTGTGTTTGTTTCTTGTAAATTTTGTCAAGCGTTATATGCGAGTCTGACGTGTTATTTGTGAAAAATTATCTACTGCAATAACTTCTTTATTGAAGTCGCACGGTCAGTGGTATGCAAGTTCATATATCATATGTATATGCAAATAAATTGCTCTGCAAGATATAAACAATGACTACGCCAACTGTAATTAACAGTAGAGTAAATCACATTGTTATTACTGTGGAGCAGCATGCGCTTTATGCGTACACAAATACGGCAGAGGGATTGTTATGTGAGCCAAGCAAGGTGCACCCTACCCGAATACCAGAAAATTACATTAACTGCCTAAGGATCCTTGCGGTTTTTCTGTTAAGTGTATAATTCTGTTTGCTGTGGTCGTGCTTTTGGTGGTACACTCTCATTGAAAATAAAGAGACCTTTCACTAGTACAAAATAGTTTCTGGTCGAATTTTTTACTCCCTCCGTTGGATAATTTCTGGCCGAATTTTCGAATCTATTCAATGTCAGTGAAATTTCCATAAATTACGAAACCATCCAGTCAATTTACTTCATTGAGGAACCGAAAGGTGTTGCAGGATAGACTACCGTCACGGCATGTCACACATAAATTCCGCCTCGTTACCTTCTACGAGATGCTTCTAAACACAAAACCCAGTTTTCAATCATTCTTACAAGCACCACATTTGTGTTAGCAATTTTGGCGGTGAAATGTATTTTGCGAATCGGATCCAAGTGACTGAAACATGGCCTTGACTCTGTAGTGTGTAATTTGCTTAGAATTCGGAAGAGACATTTGCGCTGTGCTTCGATAAGTTGACACCGAACACCGTATGTTGACTGTCAAAGCGCTCTCTGCATTCGTTCATCATTTAGTCAGTTCTGTGAAACTAGTATGAATAATATGCTTGGAGAAGATACATAAATTACACTATTACATGTAACCCTCAACTGTTTTTTTTGTATCTAAGGTACTCAGTAAGTGTTTAAATTATAAATATCGGATTTTTTTTTATTTCTTAGCTAAATTGAACGTTTGTAGAAATCGCTTGATACAGAGAAAGGGAAATATTGGGAAAGAAACGCCCCCTTACTTACTTGATGGGCTGTCAAAGAATTAAACAGTCTTCTCCGGCATTGTCAAAGGAAAATTATTCCATCTTTTGTTCTTTCTTTTGTTCCTTTTTATCCAGCTGTTTCTACCTGTTTTAAACGCATAGAATGTACTCTAGGAAAAAATGAGAACCAGCGACGTAAATTGCATATATGTTTCTTTTATAAAAATGCAGGGACTTACTAGATGTTAATTATCGCTTGTGCACATTGTTGTTATTGCATTTGAGCGGTCATTACTTCTGTAGAATGTATACCAATCTGTCCCGTATGGACTTTTCACGCGTCACGTCCGTATTTACGTCCAATGGAAATTTAAGCTGCAAGTGAGAGAAGTGTATGTGTGTTCAGATTTATGAACTATTCGGTGAGGTTAGTCTCAGTTCAGTCAGGCCATTTAAAGTAGATGTATATATTTGACGTTCTTATGACGAACTCTTACACAATTGTGCAGTGTATAATTTGTTGTTCAAATTGACACGCGACATTAATTGAACATGATAAACGAAATGTCAGTATCGCTGTGACTCCATACAAAATGCAATCATAGTGAAATCTTTTCGTTTTAAATTTATTATTCCGTATTTTACTAGTAAATTTCCTCAATTTTAAGAATAAATTATGCATTGCACTTATATCTAATACTATTGTTTGTAATAAGACATTCGCTTGGATATGCTGTATCGAGAGGTAACAAATGTCTCGTGTGGACCAGTGTAAATGTATTTGGCCAAAACATAAAGGAAGATTCCAGTAGATGTCTATTTCAAAACAAATATTCGTAATATCATTTTCCATATATTTTGCAAAAGTTATGTCTGATATTTTCTCTAGCGTTTCAACCAACTGAAATGATAAAAGTGACAATATTATTGTCTTTACTAACGTCTCAGCTTCCATTTTCCTTGGGAGAATAATATGTTCTTGTACTTGTTCTTACTGGTGCTTCTATTATTTGCCTTATTGCTGCTATTATTGCTCCTGCCGCTTTCGTTATCACTGTTGGTGATTCTACTGTTATTCTGATGAAAATAACGTTGGAATTATTATGTGTGTCTTGAAATTGTGTTGAAGGATTGTAAAGTATTTGCTATGAAAATAAGCCAGACAATGAATTTCTGAAGTGTGATCATAAATGGCCAGAATTTTGGGTTGAAAAAATCCAACAAGATGCAACAGTGAGCAGATATTTATTTACTGTTAGTTACTCTACATTTTTCGGGCGTCCATCGCGCCCATCATCTGGAGTACGTAAAACTTTAGTTGCAGCCTCTGGTACAGATCATACTATCTGGGAAGCTTGCTCCCCAGAAGCTTGCATCTTGTTGGATCTCTTCAACCTAGAATTACGATGCACGGAACTACAAATATAAAATTGGTCAGAATTTTGTTTGTGGAGAAGATAACTCAAGTGATGGGAGAAGAATTGTAGCTTACATTTGTGTCAGACGAGAAAATACTTTTCTATTTAATTCCAGTTGGACGTGAACGAATTTTATTTCAAGGTGAATGACTTGAATTCAGTGAGTGTGCATTCTGTGACTG
>Ga0123354_10011719_pt1 | contig 13576 bp, 10 predicted proteins | sample TergutLab28metaG_2_FD_97872 | JGI IMG/M metagenome (GOLD analysis project Ga0123354, IMG submission 97872) | Labiotermes labralis P4 segment gut microbial communities from Petit-Saut dam, French Guiana - Lab288 P4 | ecosystem: Host-associated > Arthropoda: Insects > Digestive system > Gut ... | reverse complement strand
TGTTTCTTTTGTTTTTTCTTGTGTTGTAGTAGTACGCAGATGCCTATTGCTATGGCTAGTATGAGGCCGGCTATGCTTAGTATCAAGTTTACAAGGGCCCAGGTTTGTATTGGTTCTTCTTTGGTTCCGTTTGGGACTGGGGTTGTGTTTGGGAGTGGTGGTGTTGTGGTTGGGGGTGGTGTATTGGTGGGTTTGTTTGTTTGCGATCCTCCACCGTTGCCTCCGTTGCCGCCTGATCCGCCATTATTGCCTCCACTGCCGCCTCCGTTGTTTTGGGTGTATTGTGCGGTAATGGTGAGATCCGAGGTTATGTTGGTAAAGGTGGCGGGGTTCCAGCCTATGAAGGTATATCCGTTACGTGAGGGATTGGCTGGCGCGGTTGCATTGCCGCCATAGGGGACCGTTTCAGTCTTCAAAACAGTTCCATCCCAATCCACAAACTTTACTGTAAACATCTTTGGTTCCCACTGTGCTACATAGGCCGCATCGCCCTCAACGGTTGGTGTTGGTTCAGGAGCCCAGCCAATAAAGCGCCAGCCGGGTTGGCCCGTTACATCTGGTGCTTTAGGGGTTAACTCTCCCAAAGCGCACACAAAACTAACAGGATCAAAGTTGCCATACGTGCCCGGTTGATAGGTTACTGTATACTTTGTTTGTGGTGGGGTTTTTTCTGTTGCCCATACTGCGTATAGGGTTACATCTTTTGTGAGCGTGTGGTAGGCTGTTGATCCAGTAGCAAAGTCGGGTGTTTTTGCATCTGAGTTGTAGGCCCAGCCTTGGAAAGTATATCCCTCTCGGGCCATGTTACCTTGGTTGACGATAAGTACAGAGTATCCTGCTGGGTAGAAGCCGCCCAAGGGTACCGTTCCGCTTGTGTATCCGTTGCCATTGTATGTTAGAGTGTAAAATATTGGTTGTACGGTTTTTGTCCATTGGGCTACATAGGTTATGTTGCCTGCTGCTGTAGAGGACCATGTTGGTTGCCAGCCTGTAAATATCCATCCCGCGGTGTGATCAACTGCTGTGTCGGCGCCTGAGTTGGTACCAAATACTGGTGTGGATGCACCAAACGCTAAGCCGGTGTAGGTTTCATCGATGGCTTGCCAAGTGCCCTGGGTTCCGGGTGCATAGCTTATTGTGTAGCTAGCTGTGTAGCTTATGTCATAGTTGTTTATGCCATAGCATTCGCCATTTGACCATGCGCCGTCTGTGATTTTGATTTGGTTGCGGTAGATTTCTTCTTCATAGGTGTTTAGCTTTGTTAGAGCGACTTGGATTTTGGCTTTATTGTTTTTAAATATCACAGTGTTTTCGATGTAGAGCATTTGTAGATAGGTGATATCTTCGGTGTTGGTGATCCATATGCCGCCGCCATTGTTACCTGCGATGTTGCCTGAAATTGTTCCAGTGTGCAGTTCAACAAACCCCGTGGCTATAAATACTCCTCCACCATCAACGCCGGCTGTGTTATTGGCAATTGCGCCGCTTGTTAGGATAAATTTGCTATATGTGTATGCTCCTCCACCGCTGTAGCGGGCGGAATTGTTTGAGATTTGACCGCCGTTTATTGTAACTGCTTTAGTGTTGGTGCTTGTGGTAAATATGCCGCCGCCATAGTTTGCTGAGTTGTTAGCGATGGCTGTATTATCTGATAGGGTGATGCGGCCTTGGTCTGTGTTTTGTATTCCGCCGCCAAAGTTGATGGCTATGTTGTTGGTGATGGCTGCGTTATCTGCTAGGGTGAGTTGTCCTTGGTCGAGGTGTACCCCGCCGCCAAAGCTTGCAGTGTTGTTCGAAATAACTGCATTATCAAACATGTTGCATGTAGCTGAGTTATACACTCCGCCACCATTACCATTGGCTGTATTGTTAGCGATAACCGCATTACCTGACATCACAAAATAACGTTGATTGTACACGCCTCCGCCATCATATGGTGTTTTATTGTTAGAAATTGTTGCATCTCCAGACATAGTGAAAGTGCCCCACCAGTTGTACACGCCTCCGCCGTAGTAGTTGGCAGTGTTGCCAAACAGTACTCCACCTTCCATGTCAAAAATGGTTGAATCCCCAACGAGAACTCCGCCACCCCAGTAGGCAGTATTGTCTGAAATCTCACCACCTAACATATTGAACACTCCCGCAGTAATCTCTACCCCACCACCACTTGTGGCGATGTTGTTAGAAATTATGCCGCCAATCAGGTTGAAATCACTAAAATAGCCTCCATTGCAGACTCCTCCACCGTTGTCGGTGGCTATGTTACTCTCTGTTGCGCTGGCACCACCGATAGTACCCCCAGACATCTTAAAAATACCCAAGTTATACACCCCGCCGCCATCATACGCCTTGTTTTTGGAAAAAGTGCCGCCTATCATGATAAAGGTGCCATAGCCATCATTGTATACTCCGCCGCCACAGCCATTAGTGGCCATGTTTTCTAAGAATTTGCCATCAGTCAAGGTAAACTTAGCGTAAACACCATTAAAAACACCGCCGCAAACAGTTCCCTTGTTTTTATAGAAAGTTCCCCCGTTCATCGTAAAGGTGCCCAAGTTATCGGCTCCTCCGCCGGCTCCAGCGGCAGTATTTTCCGAGACCTCACCAGCGTTCATCTCAAAGGTGATTATGCTATATACTCCGCCGCCGTTATAGGCTGAGTTTTTGCTGATGGTGCCGCCGTTCATCGTAAAGGTGCCCCAGTTATACACTCCGCCGCCGCACTGAGCATCGCTTATGATTCCGCCACTGTAGATGTTATTTTCTGTGATTTCACCGCTATTTAGGATAAGTGTCGCGCTAGCGTTAACATATACCCCTCTACCTCGGTCGTCTTTGTTATGAGTTACAGTAATGCCATCAAGTACCAATGTAGCGCCGCCGGCAACATGGATAGTGCTTGTGCCATTGGGTCCAATGAGTTTTCTAGGAGTGTTGCCGTCATTTATTAGCACAACATTTGCCTTTGCTGGTATGGTGAGTGAAGAGCCTGTGAGTGTAATATCTTTGGTTAATGCTATAACATACTGAGTTGGAGCTTCACCTAAAGCAACATTTATCGCGTTTCTGAGTTCTTGTTCATTTTTGACACTGCTGTGCGCATTGTATGCTGCGGTAAAGGTGGAACTATTGTTATCTGGTGTTGTATAAACAACCGATGAAATCATCACCAGAACAAATATTAAAGAAACAAGTATCAAAATTGTTTCTTTCCGATGATGTTTTCGCAAGTTGCTTTTCGAATTAGTGTTTGTACAACTGTTTAGATTCCTGTCTAATTTTTGGTTAAACATTGCCTCTCACGCACGTAATCTTGCCAAATGACGATATAATTCTAAGTGTGAGAACGATCTGTCTAATAATTAGACACACAATAGAACCGCCAATAAGCCACCATCTTATAACAAAAAACAGTAAATACCTCAAATTCCGATTTCCACATCCCTATTGGTATAGCCTCTAACTAACTCTGCTGCTTGAATTGATGATCTATATTGCGACAGGGTGGGTTGGGCTAAATTTTAAGTACTCATAACGTAGTAGTTTGATTGAAGCGGATTTTAATGAACTGTAGCGATGATCTGCAATACAGCCGTTCTAGGCATGTTATGGCAATTTCGACAGTGCCATTGTTGCTGTTTGGAGGGAAAAAAGTCGCGTTGCAATCTGCTGACGCGCAAACAATGACAACAAAGTCTAAACCCCAAAAACTCGTTGGATTACCAGTTGCAAAATATGATGTTGCAGAAGGCAAGGTTAGATTTTTCAACAAGACCGGCTTGTCTAAGAAACGCTGGGTTGTAGCTAAAGAATTTCCAGTTTATGAAATAACTGGGATAGATCATCTCGGTAACTGGCTTAGCTTGAGTTGGAATAACGAGGTGTATCCGTTTATTCTTAACCCTAAAGGCGCATCTTTTGCTAACTTGGTCCAGCAGATTGCTGAGTTGCAAGAGGAGCATCAGAAAAACCTGCAGAAAACCCAGCGGACCGCCCTGCGCAAAAGTGAGTTGCTGGCTGTTGTCGACGCATCTTTGCTCATAGTAGATGGATCGTTTGATATTTTGATGGGGTTGCATGAGAAACGGGTAAACTGGTTGCAGCTGGAGCATTATGCGCAGACTTTGGGCGGCCAATTTAATTTTACCCCTCAGACGCTGATGCCGCTCTCTATAGATTTTTCCAAAGTTGTCCTTGCTGTTCAAAACCAAACTGCCAAAGAAACAGCACACGAAGCATTGTGTATCCTTAGGGTCATCTGGGCTTATTTTAGCGAACTGGGGTCACACAAGGATTTAGCAGATAGTATTCCAAACTCTGGACATGTTCTCAATACTGTTTTGGCATATTTTACGCTAAACGATCTTTGGTTTGCCAAAGTTATAGGTGAAGCAGATACACAGTGCGAATTTGATGCGTTTAGGCGTCAACTCGCGGATTTAGCAACACAACCCGACTTTGGAGTGGATACAGCTGAATTCCTCTCTATTTTGGGAGGTGCAGATACTTTTGAGAATAGTATTTTGGATACCCGCCTCTTATTTAGAGAACACTTCAAACAGCTCTAAATTAGCTGAAAAACTGCTGAAGCGTTTTTTGAGCTTTTTGCTGAAAAAGTTTTTGGGGTGGGGTGGTTGGTGGTGGTTTTGTTGTGTTTGGTAGTCTGTTTGTGTTGTGTGTGGTTTGTCAAAAGGTCTATATTGGGTGATTTGTGGGTGTGTTTTATGTTTTTAGCCCTATAATTTCAAAAAGCTTATAAGTAATTGTTTAATCTTACGACTTGTTAGTGCGGGGTGTCTGGTTGAGGTTGAGCGACATCAGCATCAATCAATTTTATCCGTTTTCGAAGCCCTCTCATATCTCCTCGAACTCGGGTGGTTGTTGACCCCAACATATCAACCAGAAAAACTCCACTAACATATCTGGCAAACGCTCTATCGGCGTTTAATGTGGTACTCCTCAAGAGTATCTTTGGCTTTTTCTCTTCGTTCTCTGTGGTTTTCTAAGAAACGGTTGAGTTTTTCTACGATGTCTTTTTTACACTCACCACACAGCATCTCTCCACCACGGCATTTGCGTTCTCTCTCTGCGAGTTCTTTGAGATCTTCCTCAAAGAGGTAGAAGTAGTATTGGAAAATGCTACAGATCCCTGGATCAGCACCGTCTTTTCGCTGTTCTGCGGCTGTCCCTTTGCCGCCTGTGAACGCATTCCAAATTTTCTTCTTAACAACATCTGGCATATCAATAGTAAATATGCTGGTCTCTGGCATCGAAGCACTCATTTTTCCACCTGCACCCAGCCCGGGGAGAAACCGACAGTGAATCTGTGCCGGTTTGTAGTATCCAAGCTTCTGTGCAACATCACGGGTTACCCTCCAGTAGGGATCCTGATCAATGGCCGCAGGAATCAATGCAGGAACGTTTTCGCCTGTGAGTTTTTTGTGTATAAAGCAGGGTGCTGCTTGGATGGCTGGCCAGTATACCCAGCCTATGTTAGTGCTGTCTTGAAAGCCAAAGGTGCTGCGCGCGGTGCTGTAGGTGATGCGTTTGGCAACTTCAAGGGTTATGTCGTAGAACAAATCGATATCTTTGGTGTCATAGATTATGAACGTATCATCCGGCTTAAACCCTAACGCGATGAGATCGAGCGCATTTTCATAACTCCATCTCTCGGTTTCCTTTAGGTTTCTATCATCGCCCACAAGATATTTCTCATCATCGGTGATTTGGAAATAGAGCCGGGTCTTGAATTTCTGCTGAAGATGAAGCGTAAACATCCAAGGCACCAAATGCCCAATATGAACCGGTCCGCTTGGCCCCCTGCCAGTATAGAGCACAAACTTGGTGCCCTTGTCATAGAGATCAAGAACTGTATCTAGATCACGGTGGCTGAAGAAAATTTTCCGTTCCAGCTGCAGGTGCAATTTATCGGTCTGCTTCTCTACCCGACTCAAAAGCTGGGCTGTGAGCGGCTGAGTGCCAAATTCTTTAATGAGGCGTTCATAGTCAATTTTACCCTTGACTTCCCAAGGAGTAACAATCATTTCACTATTGTTGTTTTCTTCAGTAGCCATCTACCGTCACGTCTAATCCAAAACGGTTATTGACATATATGCTTTTTTCGGCCAAGATGACTACTGAGGCCTCAAAAGCACCCGGGTCTTCTAATTTTGCACAAGAAAACTTGTAGTTCTCTTAACTATTTTTTAATGTAGAGGGTGGTTTTTTGGCGGTAGTGTTAGCTTGGTGAAAATACACTAGTTGTCTCATTTTGCCAAACCATGCAAACTAGACACATACTATTTTTTCAAGTATCCCAATGGTACAACCCATACGCCATTATCCATTTGGAAAGCATACTCCGTTGATGTGAGTACCATTAAAAATGCGGGCTTATTCATTTTTTCAGTATCCACCACTTTTTCAAGCTTTAACAAGGCTTCTGCTGCAGCTTCAATTTCGCCTGCTCCCATTTTGATTTCAACAGCACCCCAACGCCCATCCGCAAGCTGAATGATGCCATCAATCTCTAAACCATTTTTATCATGATAATGATAAACATGTCCATCAATGCTCTCAGCATAAACCCTCAAATCCCTTATACACAGTGATTCAAAAAGTAAACCAAATGTTTCAAAGTCTGATAATAGTTTTTTAGGTGTTACCCTAAGCGCCGCGGTAGCTATCGAAGGGTCAACAAAATGTCTTTTAGCAGTTGTTCGAATTGCTGTTTTAGACCGGAGTTTAGCACTCCAAGCAGGCAAATCCTCTATAACAATTTTCTTCAAAGCATCAATATACTGAGTGATTGTGACTTGGGAGTTTGGCGGAGTTTTACTATAAACTTTGGCGAAGTCTATTAGAGTCCAAGCTGAACACGTATTTTTAGTGTTATTTTTGTTGGTGGATTTTTTGGGCAAGTTTAATATGGTTTAGTGTAATAAATTATTATAACTGTAAATTCAACTTATGGTTATCCCTAACTTGCTAACATACAGAGAAGGTGGGTAAATGAAATTAAAACTCTGGGCAATAAAAAACTTCAGCCAACGAACCGGACCTATTCAACTAGTCGTCGTAGACCTCGACCAAAGCAAACACTATCCCCTAAACTTTGTCTGCGTCCTACCCCGCTATTTCCGAATACTAGAAAAACGTAGCAGTAACTTTGCTAAACTCTTCGGACCCAAAAGTCATGATATGGCAAAAAAACTCTTAATCGACGCCTCACGCCGCGAAGACGACCCAGAAATCAAAAAACTAATAACCAAACGCCTAAAAGCCATCGAAGCAGAAGAACAAACCAGCCCCACTGTTGTTTAGCTTTTTCTGCCCAAAGAAAGCAAAAGGGGTAGCAAATAGTTATTTTCAACTAACCCAAAGCCGCCCTGTGTTGCAGAAAATTCATCATAAACCTTAACATCATCCGGAGTTAAACCTGGTGCAGCTATCGTAAAGGGCACCGGATCACGTGTATGTGTTCCCCTCTCTACCGGTGTAGGATGATCCGGCAAAACAGCAACTGCAACCGGCTCTCTAACCCCGTCTATGATTCTGCCCAAAAGTCTCTTATCCAAATCCTCAATAGTGCGCACTTTTAATTTGTAATCCCGCATGTGTCCCGCCTCATCAGGAGCCTCAACATGTACACAGACCAAATCACATGTTTCCAACGCTTTGATAGCCGCATCAGCCTTGCCTTCATAGTTAGTGTTAGCTAGACCAGTAGCACCCTCTACATTTATGATATTCATACCTGCATAAGCACCCAACCCCTTAACAAGATCAACCGCAGAGATAACCGCTGATTCTATACCAAATCTCTCTCTAAGCGTGGGCATAGCAGGCTTTTTCCCGCCTCCCCAAGGCCAAATCAAATTCCCCATCCGTTTTCCCGCTTTTTTCCTAGCGATGTTGACAGGATGATTGCACAATATGGCCCTAGAACCCTCAATCATATCCCTTAGCAACTGGGCGCTGTTTTCTGCATCTGGCACTTTGGCCTTGGGCATCACCTCACTTATGGCTTGGCCTGTAACATCATGGGGCGGGTTGCACAAGATTTGTTCCGGATGCGAAAAGTTGCGCATGATTAGGTAGTGGCGATAATCTAATCCCGGGTAGAATTCAATTTCGCCGGGTTTGCCATAGGCCTTCTTTACTGCATCAAGGAGTTGTGTGGCTTCTTCGGTTGTTATGTGTCCTGCGGAGTAATCTGCGACGGTGTTATTTTCTTCTGTTATAATGTTGCATCGATAGGCTGTATCCTCACTGCCCAGTTCTATGTTTCTTGAGGGCACTTCTAGTGCGCCTCTGCCGGTACAGTAGAGACGGGGATCATAGCCTAAAACTGAGCATATAGCAACATCTGAGCCAGGGGTACATTCATCGGGAACATTTTTGATTAACCCACTTTTGCCTCTGGCGGCTATGGCGTCCATATTTGGTTTAACGGCTGCCTGAAGGGGCGTTTTGTTGCCCAACTCTGGAATCGGATAATCAGCCATCCCATCGCCGATGACAAGTATGTACTTCATAATACTCACGCAGGTGTTAGGTGATGTTAATTGCATCTAGTTTATCTGCATATTGCCCCTAACCCTAAAAATAACATGAACTCTGCAATTCACTTTTAATTACCCCTCCCCTCCTCAGAAAAGTAGTTTGTTCGTTTGTTTTAAATATCTCCTGATACAACATCATCCTAAAGCTGTGAATAACATGTCAGAAGACACCGACATAATAGAAGATCAAGATCAAGATCAAGATCAAGATCAAGATCAAGATCAAGAAGAAGAGGAAACCTCTGAGCTATCAGCTGCGATGCAGCAGATTGAAGAAAATAAAAAGAAATACGAATTTATCGAAGATCTGCCTGGTGTCGGTCCAGCAACTGCGGGAAAACTTCGTGAACTGGGTTATCACACCGTTGAATCAGTGGCAATGGCAACCAGTCGTGAACTCGACCCTGTTGGTGTCAGCGAAAAAAAAGCTTTCCAAATTATCCAAGCGGCCCGTTCCTCAATTGGGCTCTCCTTTATCCGTGCAGACGAACTCTACAAAATGCGCAAAAGTGTACTGCGCTTAACCTCTGGTAGCAAAGCCTTAGATAAAATTCTAGCCGGAGGATTGGAAACCCAAACCATAACTGAATACTATGGCGAATATGGTAGCGGTAAAAGCCAAATGTGCCACCAGCTCTGCATAAACGTGCAATTACCTCCTGAGCGGGGCGGACTAAACGGCGGTGTTCTCTATATCGATACTGAGAATACTTTTCGACTTGAGCGTATTGTACAGATGGCAGAATTCGCCGGCCTAGACCCCGAACAAGCCGTAAAAAACATCATCTACGCAGAAGCCTACACAAGCGATCACCAAATGTTTCTGCTTGAAAATGCAGATGAAATCATAAAAGCAAACAATATCAAACTCATCATAATCGACTCTCTGACCGCACACTTTAGAAGCGAATACATCGGTAGAGAAATGCTAGCCTCAAGACAACAAAGGCTCAACAAGCACATGCATAAACTCACCGCATTAGCTCGTGCATTCAACGCTGTGGCCGTAGTCACCAACCAAGTTATGGCTAAACCCGATCAGTTCTTTGGCGATGCCATCCACCCCATCGGCGGCAACATCGTTGGCCACACCAGTCACACCCGCATCTATCTACGCCGAGCATCACATGGCCCAGTACGTATCGCAAGGCTTGTTTCAAGCCCATATCTGCCTGAAGGAGAGGAAATACTTAAAGTCACCGAAAACGGAATAGAAGATGTCTCTGAAGAAGAGAAAGCAACTAAATCCCGTGGACGCTAAACATGCCTATCGCACAAGCCCTAGTTACCCGATACTTCCAGCTCATAGTCAGCAGACAGTTCGCTGAAGCTGAACGTGAACTGGAGCGGGTCAAACAGAAAATGCAGAGAACCGAATGGAACCGCGGATACTTCCGTGCCCTCTATGGCATGTACCTATCCCGCAAAAACACCGCCGACGACTACGCCTTTTTCTCAAAAGTAGATGTAACCGACAAAGTAGCCCTAAATGACTACCGCAAAGAATTCCTCACACATATGGGTAACGGTCTACACGGTGACTTTGACCGCGGATACTTTTCTGCATGGGCCGACTGCATGCGCATCCTCTCACGCATGAACATCCCTGCACCCGAAAAAGCAGGCGAAAAAATCGAAACCACAAAAAGCGACAAAAGCCAAGCCACCATTGCAAACTTTTTAAAAGAAGCCAAAGAAGCCAAAGCCCAAGACGCTAAAGATCAAAAAGAAGATAAAGAAAGCAAAAAAGACGAAGAAGAAAAAGAAGAAGAATAATTCTCTATTTCTACTTTCTACTGGAATTTAAACCCTAAAAATTCAAAAATCCGTTGCGCACATCTCATTTTTAAAAAGCAAAGGCAAAGAAAGAAGAAGAATGAATGACCGGTTTCTACAAATATATCTGCATTGCAGTGTAGAAGATCACGAGGAAGGCTATCCATGCAAAGAAGAATATGCCTATGCCTGTGCTGAGGATTTTTGATTGTTGCTCTACTTTGCTCTTATACACGCCCCGCAGGATATAGTATGTTATAAGATAGAGAAGTATGGCTACTGATATACAGTTAATTAATGATGTTATCCCAGTTGCGCCGAAAACAAAATGCGCTAAAGCCGCAGTTATACCGCCTGTGGCTATACCCAATGTGGCTCGAAGCCAGTAAAGCTGAACGATAGGAGTCATCTAAACCTAATCCTTGGCACACTATATTTTGTGCCCTCTTAAAAACAATACCCAAGTATTAACCATTTCTATACTGTAAAGTCGCCATTTACAAACCCATTTACAAACCCATTTACAAACCCATTTACAAACGGTTAATTAATTTATAGCCCACACTATAAAGCTAAACGGTGCCCGAATTGGCTAAAAAAGAACTCACAAGCTTTGACATATCAGCAGCAGTCAAAGAACTCCAACCCATAATTGCTGATTCCCGAGTGAATAACATCTACCAATTCGGCGAAAAAGACCTAATCTTTAAACTCCACAAAACCGATCAACCTCCCCTGCGCATCGTCATAGAAGCAGGTCGACGACTCCACAGCACAAGCTACGCCGAGGAAAGCCCCGCAGAACCTCCGCCGTTTTGTATGCTCATGCGACGCTACCTCCGAGATTCATGGCTAAGAAAAATCGAACAATACGAATTTGAACGCATTGTAACCTTAACCTTTGAAACAAAAACCGGTCTGCTCAACTTGGTGGTCGAGCTGTTTGGGGATGGTAACATGATCCTCACAAACGAACAAGGCGTTATCATCCAAGCTATGCACTTCAAACACATGCGCGACCGTGACATCAAACGAAGTCAAGTTCTGGTCTATCCCCCCGCAAGCGGCAAAAACCCTTTCCAAATCACTCCCCAAGAACTCGATGAAGGCATAAAAAATGTTGGCGACACCGAAATAGTGCGCACCCTCGCCAGATTTTTAGGCATAGGTGGCGTATATGCCGAAGAACTCCTACTCAGAGCCGTCATAGAAAAAACTAAAAAAAGCAAAGACCTCACCCAAACCGAAACCTCAACCATTTTTGAGGCCCTGCAGTCTTTGCTATCTGCCGTTAGAGAAAACAAACTAGAACCCGCCATAGTCCTAGATGACGATGGCAACTTTTTAGATGCAATCCCCTTCAAACTAAGACGATACGAAAACTGCAAAACCCAACCCTTCCAAACCTTCAACGCCGCCCTAGACGAATTCTATCTCCGCGTTACCGCAGTTGAAAAAGCAGCAAACACTGCTGATGTCACCCAACTAAAACAAGAAGCCCAACGCCTCAAACGCATAGTGACTGAGCAAGAAAAATCCATAGCTGAAGAAGAACAAAAAGCCGAACACGTCAAACAAATCGGTGATGTCATCTATGCACACTTCACTGAACTCCAAACCTTTCAAGAACAAATCCTCAAAGCCAGCAACCAAGGCTATGAATGGAAAGTCATAATCGCACAAATCATGACAGCCAAAAAAGCCAACAAACTCCCCGCCGCATACACCGAATCTTTTGACAGCAAAAACCTAGCACTTAACCTCTCCATTGATGGCTACAATTTCGGCCTAAGTTTACGCAAATCCATCTTTGAAAACGCCAATACCTACTACGAAAAAGGTAAAACAGCCAAACAAAAAGTCCAAGGCGCCCAAACCGCACTCAACCAATCCAAAAAGAAACTCGCCCAAGCCGAACACGAACTCCAAGAAGCCGAAGAACTCAAAAACCTCAAACCCGCCCAAATCATGGACGCTCTATCAAAACGCAAAGAAGCCCTGGCCAACAAACAATGGTACGAAAAATTCCGCTGGTTCACCACATCCGATGACTTCTTAGTAACCGCAGGTAAAGATACCGTAAGCAACGAAGTGCTCATAAAAAAATACACCACCCAAGACGACATTGTGTTCCACGCAGAAATCACCGGTTCACCCTTTGTTGTGATCAAAACTGAGGGTAAACCCATAACTGAGCAGGCCCTCAAAGAAGCTGCCGAATATGCCGCTTCTTTCTCACGCGCCTGGCGAGAAAACGCAGGCTCAGCTGATGTCTACTGGGTCAAAGTCGACCAGCTAAGCAAAAGCGGCCCAAGCGGCGAATCCATCCCCCACGGCGCATTTTTCGTGGTAGGCAAACGCAACTGGTACCGAAACACACCCCTAAAAGTCGCCATAGGCATATCCATCGACGACGATGAAACCCGATTTGTGGGTGGCCCCCTAGACTCGGTGAAAGCAAAAACCAAAACCTACATCGTTTTACTTCCAGGCGACTACCAAGGCAAAGAACTCCTACAAATGGCCATGCGCTCAATCACCGCAAAACTCTCAAAAGAACAACGCGAAAAAGCCGGCAAAACAAGCATCGAACAGATTCGCGAGTTTATACCCTACACCAAAGGAGCAATAAACCAAAAAGCAATATAGCCCATCCTCGATTCCTTATTTGAAAATAGTAAAAATGCGATATATTGTCTGCTAAATTGTCATAAAATATAAATTCTATTCATTTAGTGTCTTCAGCAATTAAATATTTATTTGATAATAACTCTATTCAAGCGATAATAAATTTTTGGTGAGAATTATTACGGTCAAATTATATTTTTATTTGTCCGACCCTGATGGATAGCGTCGATGATGTTCTTCGCGTAGCACTTTAAATGCATCAAAATTCATTTTTTCTGTTTGAGCGCCTCCTAAATTGGAATATAGCTCTATTATATCTGGGTGCTCGTAAGCCTCGGCAAGCTCGATTATCTGCTCTTTTACTTCATACATTTTAATGTAAGAAAACCAAAGGGAATACAAAACAAGACTTAATGTTGCAATCAGCCAAACTCCTGTAAACCCCTGAAAGTATTGTTTTAGGTGTTGTACTAACTTAATATTATAGAGAGTGTTGACCAATAGATATATTGTAGGGTGTGTTTATATTAATTCAGCCGGTGGCTGTTATGGTTGAATGTAAAAATTGTGGTTCTGAAAAAACAGTTAAAAGCGGGCAACTCCGCGGA
>Ga0123354_10011717_pt1 | contig 13577 bp, 8 predicted proteins | sample TergutLab28metaG_2_FD_97872 | JGI IMG/M metagenome (GOLD analysis project Ga0123354, IMG submission 97872) | Labiotermes labralis P4 segment gut microbial communities from Petit-Saut dam, French Guiana - Lab288 P4 | ecosystem: Host-associated > Arthropoda: Insects > Digestive system > Gut ... | reverse complement strand
GTAGTATGTATAATTTGGGTGTAAAGAAGTTGTAGTAATACTGGTCACCACGGTGTTTAAAGGACTTTTCTCTGTCGGGATCTGAAGGACAATTTTCTACAAGTAATAACTGAAAATGTTTAAGGCTACATTGTCTCCGTTCTACGATAAAGTTTATAACGTGTTGGATTGCATTGGATTTGAGGTATACTTTCACGCATTCCCTGCGATGGCACTAGATGTGGATCTGCCATTAAATTTAACATCCAGCAGATATCAACCCCCCAAAAAGAAACACAAGTAAGCAATGAATTCAAAGAATAGCCCGAAAACCAGAATGGACTAGTTGGAAAAGGAGAGGTACTTTTGCCCAATTAGAAGAACCGAACGAATTTCGCCCTAACCGTAGGTTAAGGAGACGTGCCCGTGAGATACGGTTCAAGGCCGTTCCTATGTGGAAATATCGCTTCTGGTATATGCTTTCCCTGTCACTCTTCCTCCGAAGTTCGTCGTACGACGATTGGCCGCATTTGGGGTGAAAGTTTTAGGGGTCATTGAATCTTCGAGATATCTTTGTGGATTTTCGAGGGTCTGGTATTAACTCGTTTTTTGTTTTTGAGACATCGTCTCACAGCACTTGGCCAGACAAGGGTGTCCTCCTTTGTCCTGGTTCCTTGACGTAGCTGTTTGGATTTTCCAGTATGGAAGTAAGTCAAAATTCAAATTTGGTTTGTTGATTTTAAATTACACCTTCGGGCATTTGTATTCCATACTCGGCTTCTGTTCAATTGGCGTTTGATCCGCTTCGTAGAGCTGACACAATGCGTCGAAGTGTAATATATAGGTTAATAAACACTTTGAAATATAGTTAATATATCTTTCTGCTCCAACAAATTTACGATTTCAACTGGTATTGTGTTAAGGCCTTGTTTTTGCCTGGCATGAAAAGAGAATTTAAATTTATGTCCTAGTCGAAGGACACGCACATTGAAATATGAAAATCCATTGTCTGTATAACGTAACATGGATGACTGGAAACTGTATTTTGGGTTCTAATGTAGTCGTGAATCCTGTGTATATTGATTACACCAGTACACCAGTATGCACTGCATTTTTTGAGTGGCCCGAAAACCATAATGGACCAGTTGGAAAAAGAAAAGAACTTTTGCACTTTTGGGAGAATCGAAACACGTTCTTCCACACCGTACGTTAGTAAACACAGATGAGGAACTTCGTCGAATTTAATAAAAATATTTGATTCATTTTCTGTATCGTCTGTAAGCACTAGGGTAAGGAAAAGCAAACAATGTGCGACATTTAAATCAATGAGAATTTATTTCATGTTCTGGCATATTACATTTCATACAGGGAATATATTCAGATGCCCAGAATATTTAAAATCACAGACGGTTACGTTCCATTTCCTTCGTCATTTTCTCTTCAGGATTCTTCGGTTGGCAGTTATCAAACCGCCATTCCACCAACTCGCTGATATCTATGTTTTTCTCTCTCAACTTTTGCTTCACTGTATTCACTGTCCCTTCGGCAGGGTGATAGCTTCGATACGCCACATAAAGAGGCTCTGTAAGCATATGAGTTGAGGTTGATTTGTAATAGATCAAACTATGATTAATGCGATGTTCTCAATATTATACAGTCTCCTCATTTCCCACCAACTTTCCGCCCTACAGTACATTTCCCTATATTACCTTCCTTTCTTATACACGTTCATCACAAATATGCACTCTTCCTACACATAAAGTTCTGTAACGCTAAGAACTGTTTAACATAGGCCTTAACGGAACACAAAATTATACATCGGAAAGCAGAAATTTTGAAGTTTCCCTAACTGGTTTGTGATCTAGATTATTTAATATGTCGAATCGGTTTGATGGAAATTATTTTGTTAAAAATATGTGCGTTAGTTGTAGGGGTTGCTCTTGGGGATTCTATGACGTTCTAGTCACGTGATGTAAGGAATCTTGGCGGCGGGGTCAAGGAACTTTGGATCGGTAGATATATCACATACAAAAACGTTGCCGGACGACGTTGTAACCGGAAGTAACGTGACGTAAACAAATATGCCGGTTGAACTAATTATCCCAGACTGTGTGGAGACTTATCCTAACTTTAACCTCTGATATGTAAACAAATGGCCGCAAATGTAAAGAGAGATGGCGGACGAATTTGTCACCAAGAGTCACGATAGTCGATAGCTCTACTGCCTAGTGAGTTGAAAGTGTCTCGAGTTGTTTGTTTGCCTGCTTGTTCTCGTGTACAGACGACCAGATTATCCTCTGGGCATCGGAATAAACATCTCGTATTATCGTCGTAATAATATAATATTGAACCTTTCATACAAATCCTCCTTTGCTCTTTGCCTGTTACTTATTGTATGTTAGCAAGAGAATCGAATTTAATCTGCTCTATCTTAAATTTCAATACAAGTAGAAATAATAGCCTAACAAATACACTGTGTTGGAAGTAAGAGAAATATCTTGCACATTCTGTGTTTAAACTATGTACGCATATTTGGAATTTCTATTTTAATTTACCAAATCAAATTTAACGCTCGCTCTACTCGAGCAAAAGTGGTTTTTGAAATTTCAAATTTATTACACTCAGAGTGTACGCCTCACCTTTCAGTATCGGAAGACATTACAACATAACCTAATACAATATAATCGCTTTAACAATGTACGCTTTTCACAATGTAGCGTTAAATTTTTTTAGCAGCCAGTAAACCTTCAAGTTTCGAGTGAGATGTAAATCATCGGTAGTTATTCATTTTAATTTGGGCAAGGTGCAAAATACAAATACTTTCAATACAGAAAACTATGACTTTGTCTTCGGGATCGATAAATCTAAAGAATGTTGAACTAGTTGGTACTTGTTAACAAAGGAATGGCGAGTAACAATTCGTTTTCGATAAACGAAAGTCAAATAAAATGTAAATATTAACAGGTCTTAAAAAAGAAACTAGTTTTGTAATATGTATTAAAAATTCCCTTTTTTCTAGGGACTAAACAGCTTTAAGTGTGATAATTTAGTAGCCTACGTTGTGCATGCTTATGTTGTTATTATTATATTTGTATTATTAATTGTAATATTAACTAGCCGACATTTTATAAATTTTTATAACTAGAAGAATGTGCCTTTGTTTCCATTATTACAATATATCTTGTAGAGGATCCCTTAAAAAATGAGATGCTTAAAGCAGCAGGATTTGAACGTAGAATTTTACCGCTACAGCCTAAACTTTTCAAATAAACAATATCGTATAAATTGTAAGTTATGTTTCAAAATAATAACTTTTAATGTTAGTGCGTTGGCTGACTTAAATATTAAAATAAAAATACCGCTGCGGTAACCATATTGTAAAATGGCGGAAAGCGTCAATTCATAGATTTAAAGGTAGGTTAAATTAATTTTAAATAGCGTGTCGGCAGCCATATTCAAAACGGGAGACAGCGCCTATTCAAATATATAATATGCCCTGCATTCGTACAAGACCGTGCTCCACGAAAAGTGTATTGGTCAGCGAGTGTGGTTTTGTACAGCCATTCCTATTCCGAATACAGCTATACCAGGTAAGAGTGTCAGTTTCCATGGTCTAACCTGCTTACCCTAAGGGAAATACCTACTCTCACTTTCGGTTGTAGTAGTCTAGTCGGCTTCCGGAATCTACCTACAGACCTCACTGACGTCAGACGTAAAAGTTACACATAATGGATTTTCTAAACTTCGGTGATGATTCGCTCCTTCCTAAATCAAACACTGGACGCTTATGTGAAGACTTGAAGTGTTTGGTACGTTAGATTTTAAGTTCAAAACACAAAGTGATTATGGTTCGTGAATGATATTGTTACGACCATGAACAGTGATAAAGTGTTGTGTGTTTCAATTGGTTTCTACCGAAGTTATGTGGCCGGTAACCTAAAATCTGTGAAGGAAATTCATTTCTACTTGTCGCTTGAAATTTAAATTACGCAGATTATGTTGAAAAATGTATTGCCGATAAAAATTGCACTTTCAAATTGCTTACAGAACATTTTAAGTTGGTTACGAAACACCATTTTCAGTAAACGTTAGGTTGTGAAACAGTTAAAATATCGTTTGAAGCAAGACAATTTCCAAAACTACCATCCGAACTAACATTTGCAGAAAGTGTGTTGAAGAAATTAGAGTTGTCTTCTCTGTGTTACAGATTGATAGGTGTCGATAAGCATGTTAAATACCTAACAAATTTTGAAATAACGTCAAGACATGACTGTGTGTTTTAACTTTACACTTTTGATTTGGACTTACCTAAAAATCTGGCTGGCTGAATATTGCGTACGCGGTAATGTTTCACGTGTCTTAAAAGTCCTGTCCCTTCTACGTATTATGCTGTAAAAAGATACCTCATCGTTTGTTTGGAGAAGCTCAGTATCGATGTAATTTGTGCATAAAAGAAAAACGCGCAACTTTATATCCACAAAGTGTTAATAATATATATATTTCACTTACTACCTAGTAAAACTCTGCATGTAAAACAAATTGTTTCTTTCAAAATATAAGCGTTTATAATCACACCGCAAACAACATTCTATTTTTTTCAAACTACACTGTGCTGATTAATTAATGTAAGTGTACAAACAATAATAAAATTGATGATTGGCATTGTGAATATGTTTGTAAATTGAAAAATGTTTCTGAATTTATTTTCCTTTTTAAAATTTTCTTTGATAGGTTCCTTTAAAGATGAGATGTTTATAGGAACAGAATTCGAAACTACAATCGTTCAGTTAATAGTCCGAAATACGTGTATTACCGCTTCGGCCAACTCTTTTCAAATATGCAAAATCATAGAAAATTTACGTTGTGTTTTAAATTAGGGCTCAGGCCTTAATATTGAAAACAGTGGACCTGAATGTTAGGTTAATTTAAAACTAGCGCTCTTTTATCCTTATTTAAATGGCGGAAAGTTCCAATTTAAATTTATGTTATTAAGCCCAATTTTTATTAATACCGCAACAGTAGCTGCAATGAAAATGTCGGACTTTAAACGTATGCTAGCAGACATTCAAAATAGGAGCAGGCACCAAAGTGTCTAAACATACACGGCACCGTATCCTTTGGCATAAATAGGTCACAAGCAATATTTGCTTACATACTACTTCATTTGTTTACATCACGTGACTACAGTCACATTTGTTTACTTTCAAATGTTAAATTTGCGTTTAGGCATCACAATGCATAATTAGGAAATCCGCCATACTTCTTTACATATTACGTCATTAGTTTACACACGAACGGTTAAAGTCAGGTTAAGGCACCACATTATCTAAGATGATTGGGTCATTCACCATATTTGTTTACATTACGTCACGGAAGAATTTACGTTCGTCGGCCATCTTTGTTTACATGTCACGTCATTTCCAGTACAGAGGACATTGACCCCGCCTCCATGTTTGTTTAGAACGCGTGAGTGTGATGTCGCAGGGTGCCGAATTGCATCCCTTATTACTTCCGTTTATACAATGTGTGTGCACATTTAATGTTCAAATTAAGTCAACACGAGGATTTGCTGTAATAAACACTAAAAAAGGCAGGCAATGTACTCATAAATGTGACATTGTGGTGCGTGTGTGTAACCGCTTTTGACATGAAGAAAACAATTTTGTACATTCTTCTAAGTAAATAATCAACATAATAGAGGAATTATTGGTTTATAAGAAGATTATTATGTGCCTTAACATGTTTCAAGCACTATGTGCTCATTATCTCGTAGGTCACAAATCTATTATAGCGCTGTATAATAAATTTTTACCTCCTGATTATGAGCACATAGTTCTCGAAATATATAGAATCATATAATAAGTTTATTACAAACAATGTTTGTGCATTAGGTTGTATAATTACTAATATTATACTGAGACGCAAGATCAGCAAAACATAAAAATTTGTGTAGATTTTAATTATTTTTCTCTAGCAGTATCTAACCATCATTCAAAGCACACGCGCTCTATTATATTATCATGTGATCCGTGTCTGGCTCTGTAATATTTTCCACATTATACCATAAATGACACAATTTTCAGAGAGGAAGTTATGGGACATAAAATGATGATTTGATTTTGTCTACAAATTTTCTCAAAACGTTTCTTTTGTTAAACCCAATTCGGATGATTACCTACATGAAGTTTATATAAATTATATACTATTATTTTCAGATTTAGAACTGAACGAATTTTATTCTACAATTTTTTTAAAATTTCTAAAATTACTTTTTTCTTTGATACGGGAATCTAGTGCGACTCGATGTATTCGATACGGACTGATGGATGAACCGAAAGCCATTCGGAAACTAATAATTACTTTTCTGAAATTTGCGCAAGCGCCTGATAAATTTCACTTTCTTATATATTTTCAACATCCACAAGGCATGAACCTACCTTCGTTTCTGTAGGAGGAGTCGAGGCTGAGAATGGCGTATAGTTCGTAGTCAACTGCTATGACGTGGCATTGACCAGACCATATTGCTACAAAAGTAAATTAATTGAATGACAATCTTGAGAGGAGATCGTTAGAATTTCATTATTGTTATTACTTTGTGAAGGGAAGGGAGAGATTTCACATTATTTACAGACAATTTTTCAAAATCCCCATTAATATGCAGTGAAAAAAACTATAAAACCGAAATGTAGGTTTTTGGCTAATATTTATATATTAGATAAAATATGGCTGCATGATTTTGAAGAAGTGGAAAACTGATAGAGTTTAGTGAGTGTCAGTCTACAATTGAAAATCTAACACCCAGGACGGATATTGGCGCAGTTTCGTATGTATTAATTTGTTTGATAAATTACATCAGTGCAGGCACAAAATAAGTTATATTGAGCACGCGGTAAAACAGAAAAATAAATACATCCAAATACGTTGAATTTGTAAGAATGCATAGAAATTACGAAGGAATAATTATCTAAGGGACTAGATTGTTTAATATTCTTTACCACATCAATCGCATTCACAAAGTCACCCTATTTCTTAAACCTGTTTAAGCTTATTCTGCAGTCAGATCTCTTGTTCCATAAATCTCCTTACATAGGCTGGTTACTCACATAAAATTCTTTGGTGTCCCCAGCCATGCCCTTTTTTGTTTTAAACACTCCCTATATTCCATTTCTTATTTTTTTCAAAATTTGAATATAATTTTTAGCGACGTCAAAGTTGCGCTGACTTCAAATTTTTCAGAGGTTGAACATAATATATCTTCAACAATATCTGGGTTCTGTTTAACGTATAATAAAAGGAAAAGTCTGCGAACTAGAATATATTTATTGAGAAAATTAAACAACCTTTTTTCTTGTACAAGTGAAGCTTTCATAATATCTCAAGTACCTCACAATTTCGACGCTTATATAAAATGATATGTGATCATAAATTTTTTCATTGACTACGTGTTAACGTGATATTGTTTGTCATGAATTCTACAATGTACTTACACACTTCATGAAGGACTTCGAAATATCCATTACGGTTCCAGTTTGTTGCATTACCTCTCGATTGGACGTGGCGTTGTTTACTGTAGAAGAGAAGATTTTGAGAATTAGCCAAATATTGTGAAATAATATTATTTACCTATTGTTTTGAAGATGTAAGCCACTTTGATTTTACCATCCTGGAAGACATAGCATAAAGATTTTTGATATTTAAATGGGTCTCATTTTTCCGACAAATTTGGGGAAGTTTTAATCAGATTAATTTCAGCCACGGAAACAATATTAGCACGGTGAAAAATAAAGTTAAATTTCGACTTTTTTATATTTAGATTTTCAGCTTAAATACACTTTTAGGATTGCCCTGCGATCTGTGAAATTTGATATAATCTAAACTGGAATTCAACACTTAGGTAAACAAATTCTTCCTGAAATACCCTCGGGTACAATTTCAGATTATTTCCTGAAATTAAATTATATATAGAAATTTGTGTTAAAGTGGGACTTAGTAAATATTTTAGTTCAATTTCAAGTAATTTATTTCTTCCATGTCTCGAAGATAAATTCGGTAAATTCGTTACCGCATCCTCCGCGAATACTATAACTCGAGAGGCTCCAGAGCCGAAAAATATTAAGGGTGGAAACCAGGAAATAATATGGAAATAAATTACACTCAAACAACGGAATAAAGGCACATTATTCTTCGCCCATACGAATATATGTACACAAAATATATCTTTCAAGTTATCTCGAATTCCAGCTGCAAATTGCAGTGAATTATCAGTGGATAATGTGAACCCACCTGTAATCATATACGTCGACGGTGACGAAACTAATGTTTCCCGAAGGACTAGCTAATGTGACTACAGGACAACCAAGTTGGTTTTCATATTCATTGTCTTTGTGCAACAAGAAATACCAAGGTCGAGGACCTGAAATCTGAGAAAACGAAATTATTGGCACACGGTGACGGGAAATTTGATTAATTTTATTTATTTTTTACTGCATGCAGATTTGTCAATTCCGGTTTTATGAACTGGACAACCTGTTAACTTGAGCAGAAGGTAATGTAGTCTTGTTTCGATTATCGATCAAATTAGAAGAAGAGACAACATGAAAGCATAAATTAACTTCCGAATGCCTTCAAGTAATTTAGTTGCTGTTGAAAACTAATAAAATTTAAATACTCTGAGTTAGTTTTGTGGACTTTTATGCAGCAAGAAAACACGTGAGCTTTATTTTATTTCCATATGTGTCTTGTAAACTTCTGACGTATCTTTTACTTTATTTCAAATATCCTGTTTTTTCGAAAAAATAAACCGAGGGGTTCCTTTTGAATTTTAAAATGTTTGTTGCGACATTTCTTACTTTAAGAACAACTGACGAGATATTTTAATAAATGCAAGTATGAGGTTTAAAAAATAACTTACATGGTTTCGGATTTCAAAGGAAAATTACATTTGTTTAAAGGTTTTTAAAATACTAAAATATTAATTTTAATAAACGTTCAGCGAGAGCATTCGAGATATTCTAATCAGAAACACAAACAAGAAGGAACAAATTTTTTTTTTGTAAATTTGTGACCACCACTAAAATAGTTTCATTTTTCTCTAGACTCTTTTCCTATTCCATACATGAAACTACTTACTTATAATTTAATCAGAATACGAGAGCAATTTTACATATAATTACCAAATAATTATCCTCAAATCTTTCAGTTTCATTCAGTTTTATATGTTTTATTGACAGTTAGTTAATGGAAACAGGAATGAAATATAATCACAATCAAAAAATTTATAAGCTGCTTGATTCAGGATTCGTGCTAATCACCTAAACCTACCTTATTCCAATCAAAGTTGTTCTCGTCGTTGTCGCCCGACACCAGCGTTAACTTGGCAATTAGACCAACAAATATAACCAGCAGCATGTTGGATTTCATCTATCTAATACATGAAAAGAAACGAAAAATGAATTTTCTTTGCCCCCATTTTTTTACACATCGAACACGGTGACACACAGATATGACACATCGGCTGATCTCCCAACTTGTTTATTTGATAAAGACAGAGAGATGTCTGGACATCGTTTTCAAGAATGTAGATATATCTCCCTCCTTCTTTTGCCAAATTTAATATCCAAACTTCTGTGCGGAGTGTAGTTTTGAAGCATTTGCTCAGACAATGTTTTATAATGGATTAAGTTCTAAATTTTCTTAAAATTCTTATTTCTATTTCCTTTCTATATCATAACATTCGTACCTACGTGTATACATTCTTGTAAACTGTTGCAGATATTAAGCAAACTGCAGGAAAACTCCTCTGATTCGGTAGAAATGTGTGTCTGCATTGGTCAAGGTGCACGCTACCCTGTGTAATTTCACTGTTACGTGTGTTCACACATCGTGTGGATATCTGGATTTATTTTATGCGCCCTGTGCTTATTAGGATACTGTGCGTTGTGTAGCTTATAATAAATTGCCAATATCAAAAAATAATTGTATTGGAATAATAAAAATTTTAACAGGAAAAGGCCATATTGAGTTTCAGAATGATTGACTTTTAGCCCTCGTATTTGAAATCGGGGCTTTCCGAACACAAAGCTGTGTTTACCTGACGGATATTAATGCGATATCGGCTCCACTGATTCTATGAAAGGCAGGAAATTCGCAGGTCTTCTATAGATGTACAGCGCGTTTGTAATGGCTAAACAAAATTGCTAAATTCATTAAAGAATATCCTTCGCCTCTCTGTCCATCCGTACTGAAATCTTACACAGATATGTTTGGTTAGTTTTCGAAAAACTCTCTATAAATTACACGTTTCATTAGAATCTAACAATGGATCAGAAAAGTTACTATTACCATCCTTATGCCTGTCAGGTCTTCCTTCCGTCTGTCAGCGAGAAAAACTCTTCCGCTAATTGATGTGATTTATAAAAGGTTTTTTTGATGTAGTTTTCGAACCTTTGTCGAGATAAGTTTGCAATTATTTAAATCAAACAAAAATAAAAAATAATTTACCTTTAAACCGATGTACATTTTTGAAAGAATGTCAGGAAACGTTTTAAATAGAAACATTTATAAAGAATTTTTATATCCTTCCAAAAGGCATATTTTATTCTCTTAAGCCTTATTCTTCGTCTGGGTTACGTAATGAAATATTATGGAAATTTTTGTAGCTCTAGATATGGCATAGACTACATTAGACACTTAATGCCTCACATACATTTACCCTAGCGTGTAATTAATTCTAAAACTTACAATAAAAACACAAACCTTTATGCTTTTTTTACAGAAGAATTGTAACTTGAGCTGTACTCACTGTTACGATAACCGTAATTTAACTATCCCTTTGGGATTTAGGGGTTTTTTTTGCCAAGTGCTTAGTATGTTTAATATTACGTCTTTCAACCAGGTGCTGAATATATGTCATTGTGTGGTTTGTTGAAGGATATTTTTATATTTATATATAGATTTGTTTTTCGTATGTATTATTAGTTTTTCATTAATGAAATATGCGAGGACACAAGATTTTTGTCTTTTGGATATGAAAATAAGTTAAATATACAATATTGCATGCTATAACTCAGAAGTTCATTTACTAACATATAAAATATTCAATTGATAATTTACTCTGAATGATTCTCTTCAATATACTGTAAAATTATTCGTCTCTCTCTTATTTTATTTTCCATTTCCAAACGCTCATTTTAAACTATTTTATGCCACTCTCAAATAATTCTTGCATTAATAGTCAGCAATGTTTGTGAAGAATACGATAACATACAATTCATAGATTTGTGTATTACGTTCTCTTAAATATAAAATAATATTTTCCTTGTGTGTCCCCATTATTTTCCTTCTCAAACTCTACAACTTTTTATTATAATTTATCTTTGCCAAGTATTACTTGCAGGCTCTTCATCGTCTACCTTAACAAACATAACCAACAATTTTCTCTCACTCACCATCATCACCCTTTCTGCTGTTTCAAAAATACATATTCAGCTATAAAATTTGCAACAAGTCTGTACAATTTTACTTTTTCTCTATTTCATAAGACACAAGATATTTGATTCATACGAATTTCATTCAAAGTAGTCGAAAATATATCTGACCCGTTTTATCTCATAAATCATTTCGATATTTCGACATAGTTTCACTCGATAATGTTAGTACTTCAGCACGGAAGCAATGACAGAATATTATGTGACAACGTCGAAACCGCTGGCTGTGCGGACTGTAGCGGTTTCTTTCTTGGTATCGCGTTTTCGGAATCCGATAAAAGCATGGATAATGGATTTCGAGTTGTTGTTTGATGTGTAGATAGGGGCACTTGATTCGAAATTTTTAATCGTTAGAAGAGTTTGTGTGTGTATTTGATATAAGAACCTCAACAAATAATCGCCAATTCTTCATTTTGGCTGCAACAGCACATGTAGAAAATAACATAATATTTGCTTACAAACACTCGAAATGCAGTGGGCGTCTTCTTCCTGCTCCTACACAGTTGCTGGTATTTCAGACCTATGTGCCTTAAATAGTGCACATTTCACCATAAGAACCACGCGTCTAAGGTCATCATATCTTCAGGGTAATACTTGACTTGCGTTTTATTACTTTGTTTGTGTCGTTATCTATTGAAGGGAAAAGTGACCGTAGATAAGCTGACGCTTCTTGACATTCTACTCTTTCCAGGCCAAACACTGACTTTGCGAATATTTGATCGTAAATTTAGACATTGTTAAAAAAAATTTGTCTCGTAAAAAAATTTCTGAATGGTAGCGTAAATATGTCTGTATATTTGAATATTTTCCGTTGAAATGATCAGGACTTCATGATTACTTGTGATGAAGATGTTTTTTCCTTTGGGCTAATAGAAGCGGCTAAATTCCGGCATTACTCGTTGGTTGCCCTAATGATCGTCTCTAAATATATGTCTTAAAAAAATTCACAAGGACAGAAGTGTGACAACAGCCTCTTGTTAAGGTCATGCTTTTCCATTCTGAAAATTTGAATGAAATTTGGCTCGTGTTTATCACGAAATGTGAGTTGGAAAATTCGGATAATATGGTGACACATTCTATTGAATGGTGGCTTGTATCAGGCGTTCGTACACATCGATCAGTGAAAACGTGTCTAAATCATCTAACTCCTCATATTTTATGCTATGATTCTCCCAAAACTGATGGTATTCCAACAATTGCTTAGAGTTTCGCGGCCTTTTAGAAAATATGAACATTCGAAAGATGAACAAAATCTACAAAAGTTTATATACCACTTCGGTTTCTTAATAAATAGCGACGCTGTAAAAATGTTATAATTAGTATATATTATCGTCCATTATTTGCAAATTCATCTTTTATTTGCAACAAAAATACCTCCTTGTCTGTACAATGTGTATAAACTGACCACGGTTTAAACTCATAGTTTTATACGAAACCTCGTCTAAAACATTTTCGATTGTGTGTGGCACAAATTAAATTCTCACCTTTTACCGCGAAATTGTAAGCAGAAGTTACAAAGTCTCGACTGAAGGACACAAAAGAGACATTCTTTGTTTGTGAAATTATAATTATATCCAGATAAACAGCAGCATGTGGTTATTAAATCCTGCAATTCATGGAAACAATTAATATAGGAATCCTGTTTCAACATTAATTCCCTATGCCCATTAAACACCGCGCAATCACAAACAAAACACATCAGCTCTTCTGCCACGCGTCTTATTCGCTAAGACAAACAAAGACCTGTTCTTCCTCTTCAGTCACTCTTCGTATTTTATGTGCCAAATATCAATGTTCTTAAGCAGGTAATATTTTATACTAAGATAAGTCAAATTCTTTTTAACCTGTTGGTTCGTTTTTTATTTAACGTCCTATCGATCCCTATTATTTGCTTTCTGTTAGTGATACAGTCATTATGCAGACTACAAGGAGATATGTTTTGTGGTTTGGGAGGAAATGTGAGTCAGCATCAGACAAGCTACATACTTCTCTGTATGTGTTAACTGTAACACTTTCTTCACACCACAAATCGATATGTGTGTTCACTTTATGCACTCTTTACTCGTCAGTACACCGTGCGTTGTGTAGCTTGCAATAAAATGGACGTGTTGG
>Ga0123354_10011715_pt1 | contig 13577 bp, 13 predicted proteins | sample TergutLab28metaG_2_FD_97872 | JGI IMG/M metagenome (GOLD analysis project Ga0123354, IMG submission 97872) | Labiotermes labralis P4 segment gut microbial communities from Petit-Saut dam, French Guiana - Lab288 P4 | ecosystem: Host-associated > Arthropoda: Insects > Digestive system > Gut ... | reverse complement strand
TTAAACATGATATATACTCTCCGTTTCTTTCTCTTCAAAATGCAGTTTGTTTCATAATTCTAACGTATTTGGTTCCTGTATTATTCACATTTTATATACAGGGTGTGCTAAAATTAAAAAAAAAAATCCGGCGCCAAAAGGTTAAGTTACATAAAGCTGGTCCTGCATCTAGCAGTTGCGCCATAGAGAAGTGCAGGCTTATCGTAGTCGCGATTCACGCTTTCCGCACTTTGGAATTAGGCAGAGATTCGTGGCCAGTTTCAATCTGCAGCCGCTTTAAACCCCAAGGACAAAGCCCACACGTCCAATGTATGTTGATGTTAAGTACAGATGTTTCAGAATGAATATACGAGGGCAATTCCAAAATCAACTTCCGATTGATTGGTAAAAAAGAAAGGCGTTGTCACAGTGCCAAAGCACACGCTCAGTAGTAACAAGTAATGTTTGTTATCACTGAACGCTTACCCTCATACGTTTTCGCTGGGTAGTTTAGGAGTAATTACTGATGAAACATGGACACTATTATGGCATCAGGGACCACAATAACTTCAGAAGTTTATTGTGGAACGGTGAATAAGCTTCGGAAGTTTATTTAAAAAAAAAAAAAAGGCGCGGAGTGCCCACTAAGGGCTAGCGAGCACGAGCGGTTTTTTTTGGCCGCAGCGGCCGATTATTTCTTGGCTGTGCGCACGGACGGCAAAAGAAATGCACGTTCTCACATTTTGCTCACAATCTGGTGCAGTCAGTGTGTGTGCTCCACAAGCACGAGGCATTTGCTCTGTCACAACATGTTTTACGACCACACTCTAGCAGAAATTTGGATGTTGCCCGACGTATATATAATTACAGATTAACTCGTGCAAGAAGAATGTTGGAATGTGAATTTGGCATAGTTTGTAATAAATGGAGAATTTTTCACTGCGCGATTGACGTTTGCCCAGATTTTCTGCGATGTAATGGTTAAAACATGTTGCATACTACACAACTTCGCTCGTCAGACGGCTTTCAGTGCCAAGATACTTTATGCGAATGTCCCCTCGACAGTTATGGCAATAGAGGCAATGCTACAGGAACGGATATGGACTGGAGGTCTCAGAGGACGGGAATGTCTTTCCGTTGGGGAGTCTGGCAGGGGGCTAGTCTACCGGGGACTTGAGTGTAGAAGAAGGTTGTGGAAACGAGCACCTCTCTCCATAGGGGCCCCATTGCGACGCATGGAGGGGGGGGGGGTTCGTTCATCGGAAACTCTGAGAGATAGTTAAAGGAGGGCTTTGGAAAAGGAGCATTCCTCTCTATGGGCGCTCTGTGAGGGGAACCTGGAGGAGGGCTTCTTCACTGAGGACCCTGAAGGTTATGTAGAAAAGGCTCTGGAGACGGTAATCTCCGTAGGGGTCCCTCTGGGGAACCTGGAAGGGGGGTCATTTGCAGGGACTTTGAGAGATGGATGAGGGTGACTCTAGGGGTGAAGCTTCTCTGAGGGAGCTGTGTGAGGGGAACCTGGTGGGGGGACTTCATTACTGGGAACCCCGGGAAGATATGCAGAAAAATCTCTGGAGACGAGCATCCCCATAGGGGCCCCGCTGGGGAACTTGGAAGGGGGCTCGTATACCGGAGACGTTGAAAGATGAATGAAGGAAGGCTCTAGGAATGGGCATCTCTCTCTGGAGGAGCTCTGTGAGGGGAAACTGGAGGGGAGGCTCCTTTACTGGTGACCCCGAAAATATGCTAAGTAAGGCTCTGGAAAATGGACGTGTGTTTCCACAGGGTCCCCGCTTTTGGGGAAAATGGAGGGACGCTTTCCTAGGGCCTTGGAGAGAAGGGATACATTTTTTATTTGGGGGAGTTTTTATAAGGAATTTGAGAGATCTGTAAAAAAGGCCTTGCAAGCGGGCAGCTCTCTCCATACGGCCTTGTTGGGGAACCTGGAGGGGTTCGTTTACTGGGACTTTTGACAGAAAAAGAGAGTGCATATCTGGGTTCCTCTTCCGTGGACCCAGAGGACATTAAACGTTAAGTCTGGGGGCCATCTGGAACTTTAGCAAGGAACAGGCCTCCACTGAGTTGAAAACAGATTATGGGGCACAAAGGGCTCGTTATACAAGGCCTAGGTGCATCGGGACCTTTAGGGCTCGAACCAAAATGCTAATCAATCAATCAATCAATCAATGAATTGTACAGTGCCGGCCTTTTCTACACCTCAGTTATTAACCTCTCACTGTCAAAAATCTTGAAGTCTAGATCCATGATTTGTAGACTTGCTTGGAACGGCAGACGAAGACTGGTGGCCGCTCGTGCGCGCAAGCAGGTATGTTCTTTCGTGTTCCATTGCCACCGCCAACCGCTGTGAGGCCACCGCACCGTACAGAAAATGACGCAAGTTGCGTCTGGAAAAAAGCTGCGGTGAAACGACCGCCCGTGCGCTCGCTTCCATTTAAAACAGAACGTTCACAAGTGATTTAATCAAGCTCTTCAACTGGGAGATTTTCGACCACCCTCACAGTCCGGACCTGGCACTAAGTGATTATCATTTCTTCACCAAGATGGTCTGGTAGGCTACCCAACGCTTCTACACCAACGAAGAGCTCATGGATGGAGTCAACATCTGGCTGCATAACTTGGCGGCATCGTACTTTGACGAGGGACTATAAAAAACTAGTGTCACGGTATGACAAGTGCCTAAATGTGGATGGCAACTCTGCGGTGAAGTAATGCAGTTATGTATGTAACTGTTACATATAATAAAATTTTGTTCTCTATTTTGCATTTTCTTAACCAGCCAATCGAAGGTTGATTTTGGGATTGCCCTTGTATCTTCCATGTAACACAAATTAGGCTTGAGTTAAAATACACAGAAGGACGCTTATTATCTAATCGACAAAATTCCGTGGTTATTAATTAATTTACTTCCGCAAGATGCTGTATTAACACACACGCATGCACGCAATAAAAAGTCATTTTGAACGGACGAGAAACTTGGTCTCTCACATCGAGGGAACAACAAGGGGTGAATGTGTTTGAGTATACGGTGCTGAGGAAGATATCTGAGCTAACAGAGACGATGTAGGAGGAAGTAGGAGAAAACAGAAAAATCAAGAGCTGCATGATTTATACTCCTCACCAAACACTATTACGGTAAACAAATAAAGAAGGATGAAACAGGCGGGGCAAGTAGCACGTACGGGGGTGATGAGGAATGCAAACAAGGTTCTGGCGGGGAAAACTAAGAGAAAAAGGCCACTTGAAAGATTTAGGCATAGACGCCAAGATAATATTTGAATGGTTCTTTAAAGAAATAGGCTGTAAGGGCGTGAAGTAGATGAAACTAATTCAGTACAGGGGCAAGTGGAGGATCCGTGCAAACACGGGAATGAACCTTGGGATTCAACAAAATGTCAGACATTTTTTGAACACTTACGTCACTACTAGCTTCTCACGGACCCTGCTCCGCGGATTTATTTTTTGTGGTCTTCAAATGTTGCCGCTTACGTCTGCAGTTAAGAAAAACGAACTGAAAGGGAACCTGAGAAGTCGGAAATGCATCTGAACTCAGGTAAGTGGGAAATGTTCAGTATTACACATCGATGACAATGTTAATGGTACAGTACAATACATTGATATGTTTTGAAAAGTCAAATACAGTAGTCAAACACTTTATTATCCAACTGATGCACAATATATAATATATGGATACAATTAAAATTATAAAATATTTAAAAGTGCTCCAATATGTTTCGGATCACAGAGGATCCATCATCAAGGAGCATTGTACAAGGCTCCGAAACATGTTGGAGCACTTTTAAATATTTTATAATTTTAATTGTATCTGCATATTATATATTGTGCACTAGTTCGATAATAAAGTGTTTGATTATCACTGATGCACGGTGCAAACATGAAGATTTTCAAATACAATAGGTTAAAAATTAATTTTTGGACCGTGGCGTCTTATAAAGCCGTGAACGAATTGGACCAGAATATTAAAATAGGCCTAACAAAATGAGTTTAAAGAATGTGAACCGAACTGAGGTGCCATTGGATCGTGTCCAATGGCGGACTCTATGGATGTGTGTGTGTGTGTGTGTGTGTGTGTGTGTGTGTGTGGGTGGGTGTCTTGTAGCCCAGGTTTCAGTTGCTGACTACAATTTGGGACTCGCGAACCACACCGGTTCCAGAATTGTTGTGAACCTCGTTATCACATTACTTCTTCGCGTTGACGTTGGTACTAGACAACATACTAGAGCAGATGGGCTCGCTTAACTCGAGGTAATGTTAACACCTCCTTCAAACACTGACTTGTCCAATACTGTAAGTGACACAATACCACACGCAGGTTCACTTTGTAAACGCCACTTCCAATTTTATCACCCACATACATACCAAGGCCATAGCTCGGGCGTAAGCATACTGAACAAAGCAACCTACTAGGACGAGAGTGTTTGAGAAACAAACAGTTATTCAGCCAGTAAGGAAATTCCCCTCCATTTGCGGAACACAAACGTTCACTACCGTGTTAACAAAAGCCCCGTACTGATCTGTACACTGAGCCAGATAAATCCGGTCCACATCGTCTCATCCAACTGTCTAGGAGCCATTTTGATATTAAACTTTAGACGCCTAATGTCAACTATAGTGGTCGTACCGCACCGCTAACCTCTAAAGTTGCATTTTATATATTTATTCAACAAATACAGGCACTGAATATTTTAAACTTAATACTCTCCGTTTTTTCTCTTCAAAATGCAGTTTGTTTCATAATTCTAACGTATTTGGTTCCTGTTTTATTCACATTTTATATACAGAGTGTGCTAAAATTAAAAAAAAAATAATTCCGGCGCCAGAAGGTTAATATCCCATAATGTCTGGGTAGCCCAAGTGATCTTGCCCGCCAAGCGTTCGAAATAAAACTCTCTACGCGTTTCTCAGCACTCCTATGCGTGTACACGTTGTCCTTCCTTATGTCACCAACCTGAAGATAATTAACGGAGGCTCGTCAGGATATCAATTGTTGATTAAATGTGTAACTGTTTCTGACCAGCCTCCCGCCGTACATAAACTCTGTCTTGTCTCATCTTGTCAAATTTATTCTCTTCTTTGACTCAAATATTTGCGAGTAGGCCTAACTGGATCCCCGCGTGATGATCGGGGGACAGAATAGACCCACCGCAGTCCATGCAGGTCGTAAAAGGCGACTGGCATGAGTACCCGGTGCCTGGGGGGTACAGCTTGGCCACCCTGCCCAGGGGTTATAATAAATACGGTGGACTGGCCCTCTAGGTTGGGGGTTGGACGACAAACTCTCACGGTAAAAAAAAAACTGTTAAGAAACGTACAGCTTTTCATTCTGCCAACTAAATGTACAATTTCTGATTAGTACATTCATTAGATGTGGGCCGGGTACCTCAGTCGGTATAGCGAGTGGCTACGGGCTGGACGGTCCGGGATCGAATCCCGGTGGGGATGAGATTTTCCGCCCGTCCAGACCGGCCCTGGGGCCCACCCAGCCTCCTGTAAAATGGGTACCCGGTCTTTCCCGGCGGTAAAGTGCGGCCGGGTCGTGCTGCTGACCACTCACCCCCTTCTAGTGCCGCGGTCATGGAAGAGTAGAGCTATAATTCTACCCACCCTCTGGGCCACACCGGGCCTGTAACGGGATCACTTTACCTTTACGTTTTTTACATCCATTAGATAGGTTTCTCCTAAATGTTTCGGTGGTAATGTATCATCCTTAGGGAGAATAAAATGCCATGCGAAGCTTGGCATGGCATTTGGTTGTTAAGAAACCGTTTCTCTTATACAGAGTTTTCATATGGAGAGCATGACACGATTTCATTATATCTTGCTTCCGCATTTCTTTGTTTAATCACGACTGTTTGTGTAGGTGGACGTTATCGTTATAGGGTAAACGTGAAATTTTGAAAGGGGTTTGTGATGCAGGATGCTCCCTTGATGGATAAGAGGACAGACTGTCCGAAGGCTCAGCAGCACTGTTTGCAGGTGACGGCTTTGGCGACGTATTACCACGCTGTTGCATAAATAGATGAACCAGTCGTTTCACATGGTGTTGTGTTTGGAAGAAATGAAACTACTACAGGGCCGAAATCTCCAGGTGAGAACAAAGGAGGGTTAAAGGGATAAATACCGCAGGCTCTGAAACCGTTCTCTGCTGTGTCAAGTGTGACCACCCGCAGGTAAGCTCTCTTCAATAACCCTGCTGCGTTTCTTTGTGTTACCGGTCGGTTTCCACGATCTACAAAAAAAAAAGTACCACATTTTTGCGAGCAAGCCTATACCAGGGGCGCCAAAAAAATCCACAGTCCAGAGGTTAGACCTTGTGTGATTCATGAGGAGGAATGCAGAATAAAGTTACGTGATTAGATTTGCAGAACATAACGGATTCTAGGCTGCAATGGGAAATGTGACTGTGTAGAACAAGTACCACTGGTTAAGTTTCCGTTGAGGTGATACAGTTTTGAAAATGTTGCGGCCATTGCACGGAGAGTTCTGTTCTCACATCCTCTGTCAGATATCAAGGGGATAATTGGACCGAAGCTTAAAACAATATTCATGACACATTCTTTTCAGAGGGGAATAACATGGCTGTAGGAAACAAAAAATTCCCGAAGTGCTGATGAAACAACACCTAACAGTGTTCAGTCATTCGCGATTCTGTGAATACAATGTTGCGCAAAAGTCTTTCGTTTTCTCGCACTTCATCTTGGGTAACTTACTGGGAACACTTTCATCCGTGTTAGAAATTCTTTTCGGAGGAAGTTGTGCTTTTCAAATACAGCACGCACATTATCGAAGAAACCGGTTACTTCAACTTCAACGAAGCCTACATTTCTCCCCAGACTGCATTTTGAGGCAATCATTCTGTCCTTAGCAAAAGCTGATCGCCCAGTTATTTTCGGTATACTTCTTTTCTTTGTTTAAATATGCGATCAATGCCATTCCGCTCTGCGCACTAATTCCTTTAGACTATTGAATCTGGTGACTAAATTTCTGCAATAATCAGCAAATTTTTTTTTCTTCGTCGGTTTAAAACGTAGCCTTCAAGCGGTCTACAGAAGTCGGTACTGTCCCTGGCTTTAACCTCTTTCTCAGGGTTGATTCTGGTACTACAAAGCCTTCAGCGATTGACCTTTTGCGCTTACGGAGTTTCCAAACGTCGGTTAACAATCTCCGTGACTTCGGCCGTGAATTTTAATGACCTTTCTTGTTCGTCGTGTACTTGTTCATTGCATCTGGGAAAAGCACTGTGCAAAATATGAAAATCGTCCTTTAAAACCTACGAGTAAGATTATTTACTCTACGTATAAATGTGGTTCTTCTAAGAAGACGCGCGCTCTTATACGACTCGTTCACTTTTTACAGTATTTTCCTAACTTTTTATTATCTTTTCCTACAACTGCCAAGTTTCTTTCATCGTACTTTTAAATAAATAGCCAAATAGTTATTTGATTACTGAGATTTTTAAGAGATTGACTAAACTTTGAAACGGAAGACTTTCACGAGAAAATTCTTAATATGTCACACAAAATTACAGTCATTCTACCCAGAAATGAAAAATGTCACTTTGACACTGAACATAAACGCTTCACCAAAAACTACACCTGTTGCTGTATTTATTATTGTATTTTCGTTTACTGCCGCTGCGGGTATTGTGCTGCTACCTGTCGCTGGATTCGAGAAACTGACACTGTGCCCTCTTACCCGACCTTACCTTATATTAAAATGAATTAAAGAAACTCGGTAAAAGTGTTTAGCCTGGATTTTTAACTGGTGCAGAACAAGGTCCGGTGATGGGCTCTTTTGAGCACGATGATGAGCCCTTGGATTTAATGCCCTGAATTTCTTGGCTAGATTGCCAATTTGTGACCAAAGGCCAACTTAGTTCTAATGCTTGGTCCCTGATCTAATATTTCATGAAGGAAACACAGGTAACCATTTTAAAAACAATGTTGGAGCAAAAAGACCCGTGGAAAAGAAAGCCTGAGAAGAAAGCTTTAACTGCATGCTATAATGACCGTGCCAGACAAAACAATGAGGGCTAAGCTGTAGTGCTAAGACTGCAGGATTCAGGGCAGCAGCAGCAGCTGCTTTGTTGCGTTTACGCACGGTTCTGCAGCGGCATGGCAATGTAGTTGAGAACAGGATGGAGGGTTGTGTAGATAATGGAACAAGAGTCTGCAAAAGTCACTGAGCTGATATCTCTTACGAAGTATACTGTATCACAACAAGATAATAGCTTCGTTTGCAAGGAAATAACGTTCGTTACTCCGCAGCAAGGCTTCGACCTTCGTAGTGAATTCGCAGGGGAAATAAGACTTTCATGTTTACTACTAGTAACCGATGACTTCCAGTTAAAAATACACTTGGCTGAAGTGCAGTCGTGTGTTGTGAGGGATAGTTAATTCCATTACGTGAGACAGAATTATCTGTTGTGTTCTGTGTAGAAGTGTGAATACGTTTGTTTGTAGCCTTCTTACAGAGCATCTAAAAAATACTGCCCAGAGAAAAGTAAAAAAACACCTGTTTTGAACAGGATCTATACGTTTTCTCCGCAAGCTTCTCCCGGAGATAAGAGACCCTCAACCACGCTGTCAGGACCAAAACAGTACTCCTGAGTAAAAAGCAGCAGCAGCAGCAGCACTGTTGCTGCTGCTGCCCAGAAAAGAAAACCTAACCGGAGCCAGAAAAGAACCAAAATCTAAAATGTCCTGCTGTGCCTGTGGTTCAGGTGTGGAACAGTCAGTTTCAATCAACGCTGCCACAATTTCTCACTCTGATGGGAAATTAATTTGTAATACGGAAACTTTCTTGTTTAAAATATACAACAATCAGCTGCGCGTGTATATATATATATAGTAAATGTCTTTGTAATTTGGTCGTGCGACCAGCATAGAACATGCGAAATTTTTCAACTAAATCGGCTGAGAATATAGCGCCTTCATCTTCGGGGTAGAATAATTATGCCCTGAAGATGAGGTCAGCTTGTTCCTCCGAAACGTCGGTATTATCTACCAGAATAAATGACAATGGTTTTAAGTTATGCTCTACTTAGTTAAAGAACTCTCACTTCATATGTGCTATTATTACTACGTAGGTCAAGAATAAAGCTCGAGCATGGCGGTAGGTAACTGCAACCCCTCAGTCCTGGTGTCTACAACACTGGGACCGGGACAGCGACTTGCTTAGGGCTGGAGGTTCGGGGTTTGAACCTGTGTGTAGTGGAAATTTTCCACGGCCGACCAGACCGGCTCTGGGCGCAGCCAGCCTCCTATACAATGGGCACAGCGTCTTCACCAGGGTAAAGCAGCCGGGTCCTACATTTCACTCAACCCACCCTGCCCCGAAGTTAAGCATGAGTAGAAATGCACGTCTTCTCTCCCTCTGTGCCTCCAGTGGTGTGTTAACGGCGTGACTTTACCTGTTTACAACAGCAGCCAATACTGTTCTAGGTACGGCTGGTATGATGTGTAACACTTAAGTCGGAGGTAAGAGGACACTGAGCCCTGATCTTGAAACCGTTTCCTTCTGCACGCACGGGGTCCTCGTACTGACCAAGCCACAGAACCCGTTCTAAACACAACATCCAACTGCGCCGTCCCTAGGGCAGATCCCAACCGTCCGGTCCTAAGACACTATACCTGTCAAGCAACATTCAACCACACAGGTCATGAGTCACAGCACGCAACATTCTATGCGAAGTGACGCACTCACAAATTTCGCATGGTCTAGAACCCGGGGCCGTGGTCGTGCACATACAGCGACAACCCCGACTCTCAGTCGAACGGTGTATTGGTCTGAGGACACCAAACGTATGAAGGCACCATGAGGCAGTAACACCATTTCAGTCGCAGTCACGCTAAAGACAGGCAGACTCAAAGCAACAAACAAGGGTTACTGCAAGTTGCAGTGTGTTCTCGCTGCGAAAAAACCCAGAATTCGCAGAATGTATTTTTTGTGCACGACGCCCGTCTGCTACCAATGTACATTACATACTATCGTATCAGAACAAGAGCGAGTGAGTATTCTGTGTTTAGTTCAATTGATTCATATGTAGTTGATTTAACGGCACTCTCAGTAACAGCGTCGAATGACTGGGAAATGGGGAATAGTGAAACAAGAAGGACGTAGAAAGAAGCAGTCACAGCGGTGCTATCCCGGTATTTGCTTGGAAGAACTAAGAAAGCGGAAACAATGTGATAATTGGTGTTCCGACCGACGTTCGAAATGGGCACCTACGTCAGAAGTGTTACTGGTTCAGCCAACTTGCTGAAAACATCAAAACATGATTTTATGATCATGTTTCTAAACAGAAGCGTTTTATGTGACGGATTCCAACTGGTCCACGGGCCCTTTCCATATCTTCTTCTAACTCCCACTAACTCATGAAGCAGAGTGCTTCCTGAGAAGCTAACAGGTCCTCAACTGGTCAAGAAAATCCCCGTATTTAATGGAAATCATAGGTTCATTACCGCTTTCACAAAGGCCCGCCACCTGTCCCTATCCTGAGCCATATCAATCCATTCCATGTCCCCATTCCACTTCCTGAAGATCCATCTTAATATTATCCTCCCATCTACGCCTGGGTCTTCCAAGTGGTCTCCTTCCCTCAGGTTTCCCCACCAAAACCCTGTACGCACCTCTCCTATCCCCCCATACATGCTACATGCCCGCGCCCATCTCATTCTTCTCTTTTTGATCACCCGAATAATATTTAGTGAGCAGTACAGATCAGCAAGTTCCACATTATGTAGTATACTCCATTCTTCTCTTAGGCACAAACATCCTCCTCGGCACCTAATGTCTTCTGCAGGTGGTGAAAATTGCTTAATCATAACAACTTCAGACTGCAAATACTTGCCAGGTACAGTAATTTGTAGAGTGGTGTTACACCAAAGCTCCATACTCACTTACTCACCTCCCATCGACGCCATATCAACTTACAGCGTTGTTAAATAAAAAAATTCCCCCTTCTTCCGTTACCTACATCAGTGAGCTTTGTGAAACTATTACACAACACGTGACACGTAATTTATGGAATCCCATAATTTTAATTCAAGACTCCCCCACCCCTCGGTGCATACAGAGATAAGCTCAGACTTCGTTTGGGCTCCTAAAATAAAGTTAAATCTAATGTGCACAGGTTGATACTTCTGTAACAAAACTGTCGCATACATGCATTAAAAATAATTTACATATACAGGATGTGCCAAAAAAAATGTATATACGTTTTAAGAGATGTTATCTATGTATTACTTTTCGAAGTTGAATTACGGTAGCAATGTGCAGTAGGACGTTCGCACAAAAGATGGCGTTAATCAAATGAATGCTAGCGTCACCATGCGACAGGCAGGACAGTTAAAGAAAATGGCGGAAGCACGGCTGTCGTTCGAGGAGCAATTTTAATAGTTTTTCCTTTCTTAAATTGTGTATACGTTTTTTGGCACCCTCTGTATACAATATACATATACACATGCCGTCAACGCCATTACTGCAGTACTGTCAATAATACAGATCATGTAAAAATAAGACTGAAGATAATGACCAGACCAAATATTGGTAAAAACTATCGTACTGCATTTAAAAACATCTCTTATACCAGCCGCTATACTACGACAGTACAATTGCAATGTCAGTACGAGTATTTGTCAGCTTTGCAACAGTCCACCTACAACTACACCTGCCACCGGTTCTAAAAAAAAATTGTTTTCGTTATTTTAGTTACATACATGATTGTGGGATTGCATAGCTCAGTAGGTATAGTGATTCGATACGTTGTGGACGGTTCGATGTTCGATTCCCGGTGGTGTCGAGATTTTCGGCACCCGTTCAAACCGGCCCCGAGGCTCACCCAGCCTCCTGTTCAATTGATGCTGGACCTCCTTCCCAGGGGTAAAGCGACCGGGGCGTGGAGTTGACCACCCACACCCATCCAACCCGTCTGTGCCTCCAATTCCACGTTACGGGGTCACCTTTACCTTTACCTACATGGTTACAGAGGTTTGCGAATTTTATGATTATACTGATAAAGACCACGATGATTACTGGTCATCAGGAAAGACGAAAACATGGAGCAAACGACGAACTATTAGGAATAATTAAAGAAATGACATGGTAAGTGGGTGCTGTCATAAGAAGATGACGCTTATGAAGTGGGCAGAACAAGTACAAGACCGCCTTAAATGGAAGGATATCGTCGAGAAGGCTAAGACTATCAGAGTTGTAGCGCCGAAGAAGAAGAAGAAGAAGAAGAAGGAGGAGGAGGAGGAGGAGGAGGAGAAGAATTAGAAGAAGGAGAGGGGGAGGAGGTGGAGAAGGATGATGAGGAGGAGGAGAAGAAGGAGGAGGAGGAGAAGGAGGCGGAGAAGAAGACGAAGGAAAAGAAGAAGGAGAAGGGGAGGAGGTGGAGAAGGATGAGGAGGAGAAGGAGGAGGAGGAGGAGAAGGAGAAGGAGGAGGAGAAGAAGGAGGCGGAGAAGAAGACGAAGACGAAGGAAAAGAAAGAGGAGGAGGAGGAGGAGAAGAAGAAGAAGAAGTGGGTCCTGTCATAACATGGGGCGTCCTCAGTTTGCGGATGGAGGAACATCCTGCAGATATGGAGGTAGCTGCGAACGTACTGTACAAGTAGTCGCGGGCAGCTGACAAGGGATTTTACTCCAGCTTGGGGGTTGGGCGAGTTGCTAACAACTCTCACCATAAAAACTTAACGGTGTTGACGAAACACTTCACAGTGCCTCGGATTTGGACCGGCTCAAGATACGGACAGGTTGCGAGCGGTTGTAAATGCGATAATGAGCCTTCGGGTTCCATAAAACGCGGGGAATTCTTGACTAGCTGATGGCCTGGTAGCTTCTCAGCAAGGATTCTGCTCCATGGAGTTCGTTAATTAATGAAAGAAATGAGGACGTGTAAAACAGAAAGCCCCTGAGATGGAACTACAGACAAGAATGGCAAAATGTGCAGGTTTCCAAACATTTTCACCATCTCTGCCATATTTTCCTTTCATAACTTAATCCTCTGCAAAAGCCAGTATCACGTCAACAGTAGCCCTTTTACAAAGATGACATGCTTGAAAGATTCAACTAATTAAACTACGTACTACTGTGAAAATATAATGACGACATGCGAAGCAGCTGGCTGGTACGTATGTCATTTAATAACGACTTATCATCTGATGAGTATCAGAAGGACACGAAGAAAGCAAAACCATGCAGAATGATCCTAAATTACGTGTGTTAAATGATACGATGTCTTCAGGACGCTAACATACCCAAAATGATCCATCGAATTTAAATCCGCGTGTGTTTCTGTGAACACTCATACAGGAGAAAATTCCAGGACTCCATCATACTGCAAGGCTGGTTCCATATGTATGACGTAAGAAGATGTGTGTATAAATACTGTGATTACATTCATGAATGTTATCCTATGGAGTGCCGTATGCCGATGGTACAGTATCTCCAGACGATTCTTAAATGGCATTAGAGAATATTACCATGCCGATGGTACAGTATCTCAAGACGATTCTTAAATGGCATTAGAGAATATTACCATGCCAATGGTACAGTA
>Ga0123354_10011714_pt1 | contig 13577 bp, 11 predicted proteins | sample TergutLab28metaG_2_FD_97872 | JGI IMG/M metagenome (GOLD analysis project Ga0123354, IMG submission 97872) | Labiotermes labralis P4 segment gut microbial communities from Petit-Saut dam, French Guiana - Lab288 P4 | ecosystem: Host-associated > Arthropoda: Insects > Digestive system > Gut ... | reverse complement strand
TATCTATCTATCTATCTATCTATTCAACTATATATGTATATAACAATACGTGTATATACATCTATTTACACACCTACTAAACTATTTATCAGTTTATCCAACTATCTATCTACATATCTATCCATCTATCTAGAGGCTCACAGTTCAAAGGACTACTGATATTAATCTACTAAACAGATGACCAGGTATACATGCCTGACGAACGCCTGTTGGATGAGTACGTGCTTAATGACGTGGGCAAGATATGGGTGGGACCTCACGGCTCTTCCAAGGGCCGCGAGTGGATATTCGGTCAATTCGACGCCGTCGTGCTTCCGGCTGTGGATCTGATGATGAGCAGGAGCGCCGTGGCCCCGGTCAATCGTGGCAACCCTATCTACGTAACGCGTGCCATATCTAAGATGGTAAGTGTACACAGTGACATACAGTTAGATTCTATTGATAGCTCATTTACTTATGCATAAAAACAGCTTGAATTATACACCGTAACTTTATAGTACGATTAGTGAATACACCAAGACTTTATTTTACGCTCTAATCGCGTTCCTGCAAGTTTGGGCGCAAATCAAATAGGGGTAATTAAAAAATTGTCCTCCCACAAGAAATAATAAAATAGGTATGGGTTACAGTAATAAGGCGCAGCCAGACAGAGGGCATTAAACCGAAAATCAGAGGGCGTATACTCAGAAGTGCATATTGGCACGGGGCATTAAAGCAAAAAAGCGTAAAATAAGTGCTAGGTGACTTAGCTGTGAAGTATGTGAAGGAAAGCGGTCGTAGCCTAATAGATATTAGGGATATTATGCAGACATTGGCGGAGATTAACTTCGGAAAACAACAAAACCAAAAAGGCAGGGCAGCCGGCCTTAAGCTTGGGATTTGAACCCGGAAATTTCCGGGTTGGAAAGCGGTCTACTGCCGTCTTCACCATGACGTTCGGTGACCTGTAAGTTATCAGTCACAACATTTGTGCGGAATTCTGAGAACAAATTTCACTTATTGCCTGTATTGTGGATAAGATTACAGTGCACCAGTAGGTGGCGATATGTGGGTTTTGGTACAGAGGTATCGACGTTTTTGTGCAACCTTCTACTACCATGTTCCTGCCTCACATTCCTTCTAGAAGTCTTCTCCGAAACGATTATTCCTATTGATTAAAAACCAAACGGTGTCACACCCTAGAAGACCGTAATCTGAACTCCCACCGCCATAGTAAATTCCGATCTCACGCAATATTGATGTGGGTGTTTGGATCAGGGATGAAGTAACCATGCTTCTCTTGAGAAATCTTTTCGTTGATGCAGGTGAATTCGAATGACGACTTGGGAATACTGCAAGGTAGATGGAACGGTGAATACGAAGATGGGACAGCTCCCGCTGCCTGGACAGGGTCAGTACCGATCCTGGAGGAATATTTAGATACTGGCATTGAGGTCAAGTACGGACAGTGCTGGGTATTTGCTGGAGTAGCAGCCACAGGTACAGGACCGAACTTTATATTACTGCTTCATATTCCGTAGGTTCTGCCTTCCTGTATCTGCAAAGTAACCCGTTATCCTGTCAGGCTTTTCGTTATTTCTTGCAGTTCTCCTTGAATTGACAAAGATATCATCTTAATATAAAGATCTTATTCCACCTCCTTCACATCTGATATTCTCGATCCTACTTGTCGAAAAAAACGAAAAATACTGTTCAGTTAAATAAATGTTATATTAACCAAGAATCAATGACAAGGAAAGTTACGTGTGCTTTTCTGGGTTCATTAGGGCTACAAATTGAACTTTAATTTTTAAGCGCTTTCGCAAAATTGCGAAAGGCGACTACTGACTTTGTCATTGTCTGTCTGTCCGTCCGTCCGTCCATCCATCCGCATGGAACAACCGTCCATCCATGTGGAACAACTTCTGGAAATTTGTATGAAATTTGATGTTTGAGCATTTTTCGAAAATTTGTCGAGAAAATTCAACTTTAATTAAAATCTGACAAGAATAACGGGTACTTTACATGAAGACCGACATACATTTCTGATCATTCCACACATTTCTTCTTAGAATGAGAAATATTTTAGGTATACGTTGTAGAGAAAATCAAAACATACATTTCACGTTCCATTACTTTTATCGAAAATCGTGCCGTTTATGAGACAATGAAAAATATTTAGGGCCCGACAGGCCATAGATGAAAATATGGTGTATGCGCATTGCATGCTGGATGCCAAAGGCTAAAACACATATTCAGAATATGTAATAATTATTGCTTCTTCACTGCAACAATTCTTGCACTAACGTGCCTCAGCGTTACGTAGTATGTACACTGCCTGTCTTGTTACATTTCCTTTCAAGAAAACTTTTTCCCATACGTTAGTCTAAACTGAAATATAAACTCAAAATAACCTTGTTTTCTGAAAACTTTATACTGTGAAATTCTTATATCTATACCGGTCAACTTGGGTCCTTCTCAGAGCATAAAGCTAATTTATATATGCCTTTGAACTTCTTGCAGTGTGTCGTGCTTTAGGCATTCCTTGCCGAGTGGTGTCCAACCTTGTATCTGCCCACGACGCTAACGCATCCCTGACCATAGACCGATATTACACAGCCGATATGGAGATGATGGATTACGACCCCACAAATCCTGAAGGAGATGACTCAATATGGAACTATCATGTCTGGAACGACGTGTGGATGGCTCGCCCCGACCTACCCAAAGGTTATGGAGGGTGGCAAGCAATCGATGCCACCCCGCAAGAAACAAGTGACGGTGAGATTCAATGTGTGAGATTTGAGGGTCTGACAATGGTGATGAACAAGACTGCTGTCCTCAGAGTTGTGATGTCACATTGTTATGAAGATATGTATTGACATTCCGGAAGAAGTTGTTATTCTCCAGATAACATTGAGACAGCCGGTACTTTAAAATATTTTGGTGTACACCTACCAAACCACATGTCGTCACAACATAAAAGACTTGTCTTCATAAGACTTACCGTTCGTAACTCATTCCAAGCAGAGTGGGATTATGTTAACGCTGTGAACTTGTATTAGGGAGGTGCCAGTGAAGGTAAAGGTAAAGTAAAGTACACCTTTGAAGACCCTGAGGGGGAGTGGAGACTTAGCTTTATTCTTTCTTTAACCTCGGCTTTAAATGGGGTGGGCGTACAACGCCACGCCCTGACCGCGTTACCACCGGGAAAGATCACCGTTACCCATTTTACAGGAGGCTGGGAGGGCCGCAACACCGGTCTGGATGGGAACGTAAAGTCTCGTTCCAACCGCGTTTCGATCCCCGGACCATCAAGTCCGTATCAAATTTCAATAACGAAAGCACCATTACGGCCCACGGGAGGCGTCAGACATAGTCAGAACTTTAAAAGCACGAGGCGCAGCTAAATTGTATTCACAAAGAAGCAACTGCTTTAAAGAAATCATTCAATTATTTCGTCATAAAATCCAAACGGTTAAGGTTAAACAGTGAAGTAACAGTTGTTTGCTCTAAGAAACCCAAGAAACACACAAATAGAATGTGTGAATATAAAGTAGAAGTTTTAAATGATACAGCATTGGTTCACGTAATTACCACTGTGGTTTAAATTTTAACCACTTCCGTGCCACCAACAATTTAACAGTCTTGGGTGTGCGTTACTTGTGTTTTCAAAACGCTGTACAACAACTTAAGACCTTCCATCCAATAAAAAGTACAAGTATGTATGGATTTACAATTCCTCTCCTCCAAGGGCTTTTCCCTCTTACAAGATAAGAAATAGAACAACTGGCGGGCAATTATTTCTACTGGTGTGCTGACCGCGGGTCATAAAACCTTGCTAGAGGAAGTCTGTAGTGTAAAAATGTATAACGAGAGCAATTACTTATACTAAGGGAACGTAATGACACAGAAAGAGACGTACAATTTGCACTATTTATTTTAGTACTCCACAGTGGACCCAGTGGCCCTCACAGGATTTTCCTATACTCAGTTCTAAAAAATTCCCCGTAAAAGTTGTAAATATCTAGTACATTTTCTAATACCACCAAACATTAGATTATTTTCCATGCGTTTCATTTACCTGTCCTCTGCAGTGAAACCTAAATTTTAACAAATGGTAATGCTACTAATAATACTTATTGGGTCGGGATAGCTCAGTCGGTATAGCTACTCGCTACGGGTTTGACGGTCCGGTGATCGAATCCCCGAGGGGGCGGGATTTTCCGCATCCGTCCAGACCGGCCCTGGGGCACATCCAGCCTCCTATATAATGGGTACCGGGTACTTTCCCGGAGTAAAGCGGTCGAGGCGTGGCTTTGACCACCCACCGTATGTAGCGCCGAGGTTAAGAAAAGAGTAGAGCTATATATCTACTCCCACTTTAAGCCTTCATGAACTTAACTTGGGTGAACTTTAATTTTATCTTTACCTTTACTAACAATACTTCAGCACTTTCCCGTACTGTGGTTTTTCCACCCCTGAATTACATACTGATCCTAGGAAAAATAATAAACGCAACTCTGTAGAAATTAAAGCCTTCACAAAGAATACAAACTTTTGTAGCATTCAGATACCGAATTCGTTGTTTTGAAAATTTCAGGGGTGTACCAGTGTGGTCCTGCATCTGTTGAAGCCGTGAAATGTGGTGCAGTTGGCTTCAATTATGACGTATCTTTCATGCTGTCAACTGTCAATGCAGACTTGGTGCGATGGAAAGAAGATGATACCAGTGAATTCAACTACACACAGATCGATTCCAACAAATACCAGTAAGTGCTGCAAATGGTATAGGAGTTCTAAGTTATTTCTTCCGCCATCTCTCCTCTGATACCACTAAAACTGATAAGCTAACAGTAAGGAGTGAGCAATCATGATATGGGAAATTCCGCCGTATTTACAGTACAAAGATAAAAACAGTGGCAAATCAGTCCTCTCTACAAATTCTGTACAAATTGCTCGATCATGGTTTAATTGTTGCGCCGAAACATGTAGCTATTTATTAACTTCATTGTTTACTCCTTGGAGCAGAGTCCTTCTTGAGAAGCTAACCGGTTCTCAGCTAGTCAAGAAATTCTCCGTATTTTATGGAATTCTAAGGTTCATTACGCCTTTACAAGTGCCCGCCATCTGTCCCTATCCTGAGCCAGTTCAATTCAGTCCATGCCCCCATCCCACTTCCTGAATATCCATCTCTATATTATCCTCCCATCTACGCTAGGGTCTGTCAAGTCTACTCTTTCCTTCAGGTTTCCCCACCAAAACCCTGTACGCACCTATGTTCTCCCCCATATATGCTACACGTCCCGCCCATCTCATTCTTCTCGTTTTATACCCCTATTAATATTTGGTGAAAAGTACAGGTCATTAAGTTCCTCATTACGTAGTTTTCTCCACTGCCCTGTTACCTCGTCCCTCCTAGGACCAAATATTTTCCTCAGCACTCTATTCTCAAACGCCTTCAGTCTACGTTCCGACCTCAATGTGAGTGACCATGTTTCGTACTCACACCAAACAACAGGCAAAATTATAGTTCTGTATACCTTCATCTTTATGCTTTTGGATATCAACCTGGAAGACACAAGATTTTGCACCGAATTATAGCAAGAATTCCCTGACTTCGATCTGTTCTTAATTTATTCCCGAATAGAATTTTAATGCGTTAAGATTTTCCCAAATATTCGAACTGTTCCACCCTTTAAAAGGAACTATTATCAGTTTTTATACTGTGACTTCTTCCGATCGCAATATGGCCCTGGGTTCGACTCAGCCTCTAACTGAAATGAGTACCAGGAGCATTTCCTGGGGGTAAAGGCGGCCGGTGCGTAAGACTGACAACCTTACCACCATCCTGTGCCGTTGTCATGAAATCTGGGAACTTCAACTTCCTGGAACCCCCTGGGCCACTCCAGGCCTGTAACGGGATTGCTAAATACTGTGACTTGGTCCTGCATTCTAATCTCGAGACATGACCATGTACTTAGTTTTATCGGCATTTACCTCTAGTCCAGTGTGCTTACTAGCAACTACGAAACCTTTTGTGCTTTTCTTTACAGTCTGTACTCTTCCGCCCAACGTACTAATATCATCAGCAAAAAAACAAAACCTGATGTGTGCCATTTTCAGCCATCCTAATTTACCTGAACCCTCCTAATGACATACTCTAAAACGAAGTTGGCAAGTAATGGCGACAAAGCATCTCCTTGTTTCAAACCATTCTTAACAGGAAACATGTCGGACAAATGTTTGCCTACCCGGACCACGCAGTACCTTCCACTTAGACACAATGTTATTAACCTTACCCGTTTCATGGGAATACCAAACTCAATGAGAATATTATACAAGATCTCCCCCCTAAAAAAAAGAAAAAAGTAATTTGTTTTATCAACAAAAGCGATGTTGGACAGGCTTGTCATTTTTGTAATAATGGAGAAGTGACCTTTAGCCTTGCTGTCCAGCACGTTATCTTACATAATTGATGTCATTCGTCCAGCCAGAATTTCGGATCTAATCCTAGCAACAAAAGAAAATTTGTGTTTAAAATGAGACAAAGCAAAGTACATAACAGATTTCCTTCTGCAAATTTGTATTGCACGGTAGTCATTATCTTCAGTTATTTTACACACAAACAAACGGTACAATGGTTAGCGCAGGGCGGAATTTACTTCGATTCCTAGAAAGAGCAGGACTTCCTCTTCCTTGCTAAAAGAGTTCAGTGGTCCTGTATCTCTCCCAGTCTCCTATTCAGAAAGTATCGGGTGCTGTTTCCTTAGGGGAGAAAGTGGCTTAACTTGAAGCTGACCATTCGCAACCATCTAGCGCCAAGGATAATGATCGCTGGAGCTACACCTCCACTCACTCACAGGGCGACCTGCCTGTAATGCAGCGATTACCCTGGGCTGTTCATGACGTGTCCACACAAATTCGAGGCACAGTACTGGTTAGACACACGGTAACAGCTCGTAACCTTCGGCGCGTTTACAAACGAGAGTTGCAAAGAATGCCTATTAGCTTCACCGTTATCTCTCTGCGTGTAACAACTCGATAAACAACGAATGGATTTCCAACAAGTTTGATCGATAGTCCAGCGCATAGCTTATACTGCAGCATCTCAACTCGCACGTACGGGATCGCAAGTAATTCAATAAAACTTGCGGAAAAACCATACACGTTCTCTGTCCAATACGTTTTTCTCGCAAGTCCTACTCGCTTTAAAGAACCTAAACTGAGGGCAGCGAATGCCCTATGTAAGTTTTAGACTATGTGTGTTGCATTAATTGCTCTTGCACTCATTCTTACAGTAATATAAACAGCCAACTAGATGCAACAATAACAAATTTTTATTGATAATTACAATCAGCTGAACATATTTCAGGCGATAATTTCGCCCATCCTCAAGAGCACTAGACTGTGTTTACAGCTTGTTGTATAAAGCGCCGGCAATGCTGCCTGCTGGTGACAAAGTTGTCACCAGCAGGCAGCATTGCCGGCGCTTTATACAACAAGCTGTAAACACTGTCTAGTACTCCTGAAGATGGGCGAAATTATCGCCCGAAATATGTTCAGCTGATTGTAATTATCAATAAAATTTGTTATTGTTGCATCTAGTTGGCTGTTTATATTATTGTACCAATGCTGCACGGTCACACAAACATCAAACTCATTTTATACTTACTCCATGCAGCAGAGTCCTTCTTGAGAAGCTAACCGTTTCTCAGCTAGTCAAGAAAGTCCCCGCATTTTATGGAGCCCGAACTTTCATTTCCGCTACAAAGCCCATCTTATACAAAATATAAAATTACACATTCTAAAAGATGTTGTTTTATGAGTTGGTTACATAAACAAAAACGAAGACAAAATTTCAGAAAGGAAAATAAAAGATCCCTTCATTACGCTTTTATTTTATGTAACTTGTAAAAAGTAATCACAACTCCATACAGTAGAGTTCTTGATCATCCGATAGTTGCTCAGTTTTTGAAGAAGATACCCTGCCCTTGTCGAAGCCAAAAGTTTAATTACCATGTGAATAAGTCAGCTAGCGAACCCTATCAAGAGCCACCTGAACACAGACCACATCCTCATACCCCATAGTTTAAACATCTATTTTAATATTATTCCCCAATTTGAGTCTCAAATTGTCTACTTCCTTGAAGTTTCCCCATAAAATTTTTTATATAATTTTTTCTTCCTTGTGCTTGCAAAACCAAGCTCGTAAGCCCTTTCTGCTTTCTTCTGCTAGAATTCATGCATCTAGTACTTCAAAAATACTTCAAAGAGCAAACCTCTGAAGCCTCACGCCTGCCTATATAAGCATAAATGCAAATGTGCCATAAGCATATAGAACAAAGAAAATAATTAAATTGCATTTCATTCCTTCAGCATTGGACGGATGATTCTTACAAAGAAGCCGTGGATATATGATCCTAATGGAGAGAGAGACAGAGATGACGTCACAGATGAATACAAAAACAAAGAAGGTATGGTGAAAGCTCCAACCATATTGTGCTTTATGGTTTAGTTTCTTGGCCGGAAGGGGAGTAGAACCGAATCGAGGAGAATATTTTGCCATGCGGGGTGTTCAGTCGGTTCATCCAGCATACCTGGCGCCTTCACACTCTAAATGTCTGTAGCACTATTTGCATTATACCAAACAATCAAAGACAGCTTCATGAATATTGTCCGGAAACAATTCAGAGACATTAGTATTTTCTTTTCCTTTCTGCCTTCAATCAGAAAATTTCTGAATAATGTTATATGCATAAATAGATCCGGGGTTTAAATCTTCATTCGGAGATCAGCTGTCCTTTGTGCTTTCACTTGGTACTTCTAAGTGAACTCCTTTAAAGTAGGCCTCCTTGAAATTCGGTCACAATTTCTTCGTTCAACTTTGTTTATAGCGTAATTCAATTCCTTATTAACCTTTTGGCGCCGGAATCGTTTTTTAAATTTTAGCACACCCTGTATATAAAATGTGAATAATACAGGAACCAAATATGTTAGAATTATGAAACAAACTGCATTTTGAAGAGAAAAAAACTGAGAGTATACACCTTGTTTAAAATATTCGGTACCTATATTTGTTGAATAAATATATAAAATGCAACTTTGGAGATTAGCGGAGCGGTACGTCAACTATAGTTGACGTAAGGCGTCTTAAGAAAAATTCGTACGCTTCTGAGATACGATACTGTTTGCGTGTAACACAATTTCAACGTTTTGATCCATTGACTCGTTTTCAAGAAACTTAGTAAAACATTAATAAAATTAAGACCACTCCGGTGCCTTAAATTTCCCCTGCCGTAATCAATAATCAAAACACGGTCAACATTATGCAGAGGGGGCGACAACAGCGCCAATTGATTTAGTGAAGCAAAAAATATACGACGCTCGTTACGGTAATGTTCCGTGCAATTGAAATAACAACACGACAGGCGTACAAAAATTTCCCGCAGTTATCAGTTCATAATTAAATTTAAATTACATAATTAACTACTGCATCTGTAGTTATGCGAAACGCTATGTAAATATGTTACGAAGGTAACTCCGTATTATATATGAAATATTATCAACAACTATAAAAAGAGAGACCGTAGGGAACTTTAGATTGTAACTAACAAAGTCACCGTAATGTGTCTCCAAAAATAGAAAACAGCAGCAATACTACCAGCTAAGTGAGAGAAAACTGATTGCAAAAATATTTTTATAAGTGCGAGATTTTGGGCTCTCACAGCGGTGTTGATGTAGATTCAAGTCTTCAGGGACGTACTATCTTATCAGGCTTTATGAATTGTGTTTCCATCTCCTGTCGCTCGATATTATGCCACTTGAGATATTGTTAGTATCCTTAAATAAACTAATATTAAGATAAATAAACCGGCCTTTCTACCCTCTCGGAAAGCACCGTGGTTTTAAAAGTTAAATTAAACAGAATAACCCGTCTTTTCTAATCTTCAAATCCAGCCTAATGCACTGTCATGGCTACTTTCGAATAAAGGGTTCAGCAGGCTTGCCATGGCGTGGGCTATGCCGGTTGGTCTAACATTCCGGGACCAGGATACGTCACTGTTTACCACAAGATGGCGTGCCAGTTGTCAATGACGATTCGGATTAACTTCAGAATGAGTATCAATCGGAATAATGTTCAGGATATGTCATGCTCAGCACTGAAATGCAACAATCGTCTTCCTAGACCTCCTGAAAGATGACCATTGCGTCTCATAAGCCATCAGTAGTCCCGAAGATGGTTCTGGAGCTCCAGGAAGAAAAGATATGTTTATGGGTCAGGAATTTTAATGGATATGGGACACCTTGATTGACGCTCTTTGTTAGCTCTGGAAAGGCTTGAAAATTGATCCGTTTGTCACTTGGGTATTAGGTGTAAGAAATACTAACAAAGTTGTTCTTTCATTAGCTAAGCGTTGTCTTTATTGGCACATCAAAGAGACAGGACACGCTCTTACCAGTTGCAGTCAACTGCTAAACTTGGTTATAATGAAATACTGCTGCCTCAGTCTTGTAACATGTTCTCCTTCCACGCTAATTTACTCACAGCCTTTATTTTTAGCTCCATATAATGTATGCGAGATGTGGATTTTGCTTTTCAAACAGAAAGGTTCACAGATCTGCAAGCCAGAACGCAGTGTTACAGAGGGCAGCACCTCATAACAGCTCTCTGTCCTTCCTATAATATTTTTCTCTACATAGGTGAGAGAATATTATTTTCTCATATCGCTAATAATTAGGCTTATGATTATGTACATTTTGCACATTGAACACGTAAAGTGCACATGTTAAAATCTTTCAGCAAAAGTACTGTCAGAAAGATAACAAAAGCATATTTCACTATTTATAAGATTTGCCCTAACGGAAAGTTTCAATTTGCCTTCATTTTACGCATGCAGCATGCTCGAGGTCGTGAATGTTGTAAAAAAGACAAAGTTACAAAAAGGTCCCAGACTTAATCTTGCCTACAACAATAGGTGTATGTCTCCGGTCACTGCTCAACAATACATCATGCACTAAAAACCAAGTTAAACTGAGTGATTACGGCAGCTTTCTTGTACGTCACCTTGTGTTTCGCTTTAAGACACGACAGAACAACTTCCTGCCATATTCCAATTGTCGACAAGTCACATTTATCATTATGCTGTTATATTATCAGGTACAAAAGCTGAACGTCTTACCCTGCTGAACGGAGTTCGAGCTTCGGAGAGAGCCAAGAGGTTCTACATGCTGCCTGCCAAATCAAGGGAGGACATAGACTTCGAACTTGTGAACCTGGACGAAGTGAAACTCGGCGATGGTTTCAGCATCACCGTTAACATTCACGTATGTTACGGCTAGTTTCTTGGTGCATAAAAGTTCTTTTGCACGTTACAGCTGCTATGGAACTTTTCGTAAGATACGGTTTATGTGGACCAGTTGCTACGAAAGAGGTGTGGTTTGCTGTACACAATCGTTAAATGGACGCGGATCGGTAAAGCCCGGATGGCTGCCAGAATACGGCTCCGGGGCCCACCCAGCCTCCTATGGAATGGGCACGTGGGTTTTCTTCCTAGGAATTAAAGAGACAGGGGGATAAAGCTTACAGCTTTCCTCCGTCTACCGCGGAGGTTAAAAGGCATTGAAGATACCTCAACCACACACACTGACACACACACACTCACACTCTCACACACACTCACACACGCACGCGCGCGCCTTCATCTAGTGATGGGTAATTATATACACAAGCAATCCTAACTTACATTATGTACTAAATTTCTGTACAAGGACCCATTTCTAAAAAGAGCTTTATGTTTAATTGAAGTTTCTTGTAGACTACATACAATACTGGACAGACAGACCAGGGGTCATGCAGAGGTAGGAATTCCCTACTGACTTTCGTCTTGTTCATTCAGAGCAAATGAACTATTTTATAAAGTAAGCATATGTTTCCATGGCAACGTGTTGAAAAGTCTCAAGTATATTTAAGTGACGAGAAATGGCAAATCTTGTGACTGTCAACAGTAATTTAAAATATCAAATTCGGAGCTGAAAGGCCAGTATTTCTGAAGCAGTTACCTCATGGATAGCAGGGAAAGAGTAAATATGTTCCTCTATTATTCACTATCACAGAACAGATCTGAAAATGAGCGCACAGTGCAAGCGGTTCTGTCGGCTGCAAGTATCTACTACACCGGTATAAAGGCACATGTCATCAAGAAAGCCACCGGGGACTTCAAAGTCGGTCCCAATGCCAGTGAGTACTCAAGCTATTTTCTTTAAATTACAGCCAGTCTTTTCATTCAGCTTTTATTTACCCTATCTTTAGGTGGAAAGACGTAATTCACTGAAGCACAGTCCCTGAAAAGCTAACAGCAGCTTATCTATTCAATAATTTCCCGTTTTTCATGAAATTCAAAGATCCATTTCCCAGTCTGTACAAGCCCACTGTAGGTCTCTACCTGAAACCTGACTAAACAATTCAGCCTCCCTCAAACCCCAATACATTAAGATAAATAAATATGCAGTACCAGTATGTAGCAAAATATTTTGCAACACAGAAAACACATTATTATTATTATTATTATTATTATTATTATTATAAAATATAATATATGTTTGCGACTGCAGTGTCCTTGGTATGCCTGCCCAGAGTCCATAGGGATTATTTTAAAGACTTCTACTCCTTTGCTCAGAACAATCTCCAAAAGAGTTTCATTCAAAACTCTCATTCGCAAGTGTGTGTGTGTGTGTGTGTGTGTGTATTTATCTATGTACGTATGTATGTATGTATATGTGTGTCTGTATGTATCTATGTATGGGTGTATGTGTATGTACGTATGTTTGTATTATGAAAATTTCACGACACATGCATACGTCCTATCGTCCTGCTTGCCACCATTGTTTTATTGATTTTTTCTTTTAAAGTGTAGGGAAGTAAATCTAAAAGTCCAGCAGATTAATAATATTTTTTTAATGAGTAGTAAACGACACAATATTGACGGTGCAGCAACAGTTTAAAAACAGCCACACAGACCGAGGCGATGGCAAACCATGAATAGGCACTCCATATGATAGATTATTTTAAATAATGAATGAAATTTAATTTTACGCGCCTCCACTAACTTGCCTGTTAAATTTAATTTCGGTTAATATCTGTTCCACTTTGAATCCCTTGAATTTAACCATACTATTTCCCGCAAATGGCTTACCATATTGTATGTTAAAAGGCTGAGCTACAAGACAATATGTCTGATTGCTTAAAGTCAACCAGTTTTCTGTTACTTGAGTCAATAAGTATCTCTGAAATAGTGTCACTTAACAGGAAGTCATTCGGTCAAATTGCTTGTTAATTAAGTCAGTCTGTCCCATAAACAACTCAGGGAATGTGAAGGAGACATTAAGCGACGGGGTGAATAAGACAAAGGGGGAGAGTACGTGTGCTAGACAGAGTGTATCCGGCAACCCAGTGGGTCTCAAAGGGTGCGCCAAGAAAATTTGGATGTTCTTTATTGTAGACATAAAGAAAATTTATAAATTATTTTGCTTAAAATAAATGTACTTAAACACACATACATACATATATACATACACACATACATACATACATACAT
>Ga0123354_10011713_pt1 | contig 13579 bp, 11 predicted proteins | sample TergutLab28metaG_2_FD_97872 | JGI IMG/M metagenome (GOLD analysis project Ga0123354, IMG submission 97872) | Labiotermes labralis P4 segment gut microbial communities from Petit-Saut dam, French Guiana - Lab288 P4 | ecosystem: Host-associated > Arthropoda: Insects > Digestive system > Gut ... | reverse complement strand
ATGTTGACAAATATAAAATTACATTTAAATTAGTTATCAATCACTGGACTAATGAAATCTTGCAGCATATTGTAGTTTCCTCAGGCCAACATCTGGGTCTGAGTTTTTCGACACATTCACGAACATTTTTCTCCTCAGAATATTTCCACTATAAAACATTTATTCATGAAAATTGTTTAGAAAACTAAAATGACAAATTCCAGGAGAACTTCTCGCGGCCTGGTATAATTGATCCCATGGCCCGGTACCGGGCCACGGTCCACCGGTTGAGAAACACCGACTTAAATTATCGATCTCTATTTACAAATATTTACCAACAAACTGTTTCACTGCTAGCACAAACTTTCTCCACAAAAAAGGGTAACTTAATTTTCACAAGCCTGCTATTCTGTAGCCACCACCCTTCCCACATCTCAACTAGTTCATGCTGCCCTAACAGCCAAAAAGAACATGCTCAATTTCCTCTTTCTCTCTCAGTTGAACAATCTGTTACCAAGGACACGTACACCTGCTCCAAGCCACCGACAATATTTTGGAAAGGTTACACGACAAGTAAGTCTCAATTCAATCAAGCATTCGTACTTTCAGTGCAATATAGCAGAGTTATCTGTTATCCGTTTCCCCCACTTCTATAAATGTGAACATTTACAAGATTCATGTCAAGTTGCAAGTTGTTGTACTGTGAATTCCTGTTGCATCAAATATTTTAAAATAAATGTACCACATTTTCAACTCTTGTTGGCTATTTACTGTATTACAGTTATTTTGATTTATCTAACTTTGCAGTTCAACATTCACAGTTTCATATACAGAGTGCCCAGTGTGATCTTACGTAGGATGAATGAAAAGTAATGCCTTCATGTTGATTACTTTTGATCTAATAGGGAAATTTTAATAATGGCGTGGGCCGGGTAGCTCAGTCCATATAGCAACTGACTACGGGCTGGACGTTCCGGGCCAGTGGGTACGAGATTTTCCGCCCTTCCAGACTAGCCCTGAGGTCCACCCAGCCTCCTGTAAAATAGGTACCGGGTCTTTCCCGGGGGTAAAGTGCGGCCGGGGCGTGCTGCTGACCACTCAGCCCCTTCTAGTGCCGTGGTCATGGAAGAGTAGAGCTATACCTCTACCCACTCTCCGGGCCACACTGGGCCTGTAACGGGATCACTTTAGCTTTTTTTTATTTTAATAAATGAAAAAAAAAAGTTCTTTTATCACTTGTATTTACTTCTCCACATAATCACCACCATTCTCCACAAACTTCCACTGACGACAGACAAGTTTCTCAAAATCATCACAAAACAACTCCAAATCTTGTTTCTTCATCAAGGTCCTGAGAGTTCTTTCCACCTCTTCATCTGAGTCACACAGATGTTCATGAAGATCTTCCTTCATTTTTGGAAAAAGGTGAAAGTTGTAAGGTCCCAAGTTAGGACTGTATGGCAGGTGAGGTGAGATGGGGAGATCCAACTTCTCAATTGCCTCCACAGTCATTTGTGAGATGTGAGGCCTAGCAGTGTCATGTTTCAGCAAAATGTTCTTCTGATGCTTCCAAACTCTTTTTAATCAATGTTTAAGTTCTGAGTGTTGCAATGTAGTACTCTGTGCGAGGGTGGCCCATCATCATCAGCCCCTCTCTTGAAGAACACGCCGGTTGCTGCCACGGATATCACACAAATCATCTCTTCCTGGTTTGATATCCTTGTATTTTTTGTTCCAGCAATGCACAAAGCAACAGTCATCACCGTGAACAACCTGCATTCAGCAGCGAATGTCAATTGGAAAGACTCCTTCAGCAGTCAAAAATTCAATCACAGCATACTACTTCAAGCGCACCAGGTGCTCAGTGCAGGATTCCACTTCACACACAACAGCAACATAACCTCATAACCTCTTAACACAGCAGCTTGCTGCAAACTGAGGTGAAAGAACACATTCTATAGAGCATGTCAAAATTTCTTTTAAATTGCAAGTACCATGCATAGTGTAGAAATAAATATATGAAACCGTCCTTAAATGCACAGAATATAATACATAACAAACACACAAAAATCTCCTCCTACATGATTCAGCACTCCACAGGTGCCATCTTCAGGCAGCCTTCACAGTAGTTAAAGTTGTTTACTTTTATTGTTATGTTTATGTATTCCGATTGTTACATATGTTCTGTTCTGTATATTCTGTTTTCATCCTGCCAGCTGGCACTCTTCGGCTACCCTGAGTGAGGTTTTTCCATGCTTTTTCGTCAGTTGTAAGGCAAATGCCAAGGTATAACTCACAAAGACGGGCCACAGTCCGCACTCTTCCCAATCATGTTGTTAACTGTGTTGTTCTATGTATTTTTTGTGTGTAAATGTGTACTGTACATCTGCCACCGGGTGCCAATCCAATTGCAGCTAACAAATATATTACATCATTGCTTACAAAACAGTCTGTATTATGCAATGCAGTCACCCACTTACACAAGTAATTACAATTTTTTCAATTAACATGCAGGAGAAACTACCCATAAAATGTTAAAATGTTACAACAGTAGCTGAGATATTTCCTCAAGCTCCATGAAGGCTGTGTTTGAAAGTACTACAATCTTCCAGGTCATTAATAAATCATCCAGCAGCCACCTTGAAACCCAAATACAGGTACACTCCCGGTAGTGATTGTGTGTGTGTGTGTGTGTGTGTGTGTGTGTGTGTGTGTGCTCTGCCTTGAGTAGAAACTTATTGCCACTAGTAGGTTCCCCGAAAATGGCACCTATGGAGTACTGAAACGTGTAGGTGGAGATTTTTGTTTATCTGTTGTGTATACATTCAATGTATGTAAGGTTGGTGAAGGTAAAGCAATCCCATTACACGCCTAGAAAGGCCCAGAGGGTTCCAGGAGGTTAAGGCTCCCAGATTTCAAGACAATCAGCACATGAAGGTGGTAAGGTTGTGAGCCCTAAGCACCAGCCGCCTTCACCCCCAGGAAGTACTCCTGGTACTCATTTCTGTTAGAGGCTGAGTCGACCCCAGAGCCATACAGGGGCCAGGATTATGTCAATGAAAAATTCCAGTGACACCATCAGGAATCAAACCCACGACCTTTCAACTTGTAGTGTGGTGCCTCAACCAACTGCGCTACAGCGTGCCCTGCTTGTAAGGTTGGTTTTATACAATTATGTCCCAAATTGTAGTGAATCAGTGTGGCATCTGTTTGCAAGTTATAAAGTTGGAGGCACCACTTTTCAATCACTGCTCATAATCTTATTTGTAACATACATCACATCCCAAGTGAAGAACACACACAGCAGTTACATTCATACGTACCAAAGTATCATAAATTTAATTTAGTACTGGAAGTTACATTTTGAAAATAAATGTACGTAAAATCCAGTGCCTACTATACTATTAGCATGAGGCTGTATGTACAGTAAAGCTGCCTAATGAGTGCATGTGTTTTTTTTTATCACAGGATACCAGTGTATTAATCCCTCACTGAACACTAACAGAGAAAAAATCCCTTATAAAGGGGATGATTTTACTCTTCCCTGTATGAATGTTTCAACTGGGCACCAATCTTAAGGTTTGGCAAACAGAGTGATTTATGTACAGGGGTTCTTCCTTACAGTGACCAGAGAACAGGCAGTCTTCATCACTGATGAGATGAAGTAAAGCCGTAACTCGATCAGGTAACTCGGAACAGGTGAATAAAAGTAAATTATCAGTCATGATGAAATGGCATCTGGACCATGCACAAGTTATGGAAATAAGCAGTACAGCCTTACAATCACACCACATTTTATTCTGACTGAATCAGGCAATGTGTTGACTGCTGGACCAAACAACTTCTGATCAATTTAAATTCAATTATGTGAATTCAAAATATCTGCCAAAGCAAATTTCAACCATATTCCAGGGTACACACAACAAACACATTACTGTTAAATTTCTACCAGCACTGCAACCACAGGTGTGGACAATTAAAAAATTTACAGCAAATGAGCCTCTTAGAAATATGAGAGGATGGTTATGTGTACATAAATAAAAAGCAACACTGAACACAAGAAGAAAAACAAGGGTTCAACAGAAAGAAAAATACATTACTGCATACCTTCTCAAGACACGCCAATAAGGCCTCCATCAGCTTCCCTCCATGTACTTTAAATGGTGATACTTCTAAATCTGTCTCATTTTTAACTAGCTGGCTAAAGTACCTGTAAGACACAGTAACAACTCTAAAATTTAACATAAAGCCACACACATTACTTTCATGTCACTGAGCATGACAGTAATATAAATCAACATTTGTATATTTCATTATTTAACGACACACCCGCATTCTCTGTTCAATCCATATACTCCTGCTTATTACAAAGGTGGTCATGGATTCAAATCTTGGTGAAGACCAGGTAGGCTGACATTCATGATTGTCCTCAATCCCTCCAGGCACATGCCTGCACAGTAACTGTAATTAGTGTGACTGCTCCCTTTTGTGTTCTCATTCATTATTCACTGATGATTCTAACGTCTGATGATACATAATCTGAACCACCGACAGCAGCAAATGAATTGGAGACGTGAAGATTCAGTTATGGCTTAATTTGAGGTACATCCTGCACTGAGAAACATCATGAAGAGCCTTGGCCAAGATGCCCAACCTCTGAAACCATATTTTAACCATGACCTCCTGAATACAAAGCAGCAGTGGTATATACAATGACACGAGGAATGCCACAGATACTTTTGTTTAGGGCACTCAAATTTGAGGGCAAAATAGTAACAATCACTAGCAAATCCTATGTTATAACTGGTACAGCAGCACACATATTTTCATATTCATGAGAAAAATCAAGCTCAAATCAAAACCAAGGACTGGTTTATCTTTACCAAGATTATCATGACTTGTTTCCCGGGATATCTTTTCCCATTCATTATTACTTCATCATGTTACCAGCTCTCATCAGTGCATCAGCAATGTAAAATATACAGACAACTAATTAGTAAGCGCAGAAGAACACAGCATGAACAGAAAAGAGAATGAGAAAAGGTGCTGGTTTGTCAGTTCTAATTCAGATTTTCCTGTACATGTAACAGAAATAAAAAAATTCATGACAAAGTATAGTTTAGTGTCAAAATATACTATGCCTACGTCATGCAAGATATTACCCTTCAAGTTCTATGCATGCCGCAACCTTGTCTTCTGCTTCAGCATCTGCATTTTCCAATATCACAAGACTTCGATCAAACACGCTGTGATTCGTTCTGGCCATAGTGGTGTTTGAATAGAGCTACATCACAACAGAAAACACATGTTACACCTGCTGCATCTCACTCCACAACACCAAGGACAGGAAGACGACTACAGAGTCATCAAAACATTCAGTAGCAGCACTGAAAGTAACGACTAATGTCATAAAAAAAGGTAAGAGTTGGGAACCTATTACCCGTCAGGCCTTCCATCTGCGTAGGGTTCCGTGGACTGTGACTTTATGTTTTTCCCAATTTTGTAGGAGGGCCGCTTTTTGGGGACTCTGACAGACATACATGAATAAATAGATCAACAGCTCTGGTGCTGGAGTATTTCTGTCCATGGGGACCCTGCTACAAAACATGGAGGGGGCTCCCTTACCAGGGACTCTGAGTGAAAGATGAATTTTCAGGGGATGGGTTGTAGGAGGTTCCATGGACGGGTGTCTGTCTCCATAGGGGTCTGTTGGGGAACATGGGGAGAGGGTTCATTTACAAGGAGCTAAGAGAGAATGGAAGGAGGGCTCCGGAAATGGAACATCTCTCTTTATGGGAGCTCTGTCAGGGGAACCTGGAGGTGTAAAAGAAGGCTCTGGAGATGGGCACCTCTTTCCATGGGAGCCTCACTAGGAAACCTGGGAGAGGGCTCATATGCTGTGGGCTTATGTGTGGAAGAAAGTTCTGGGATGGGTGTCTCTCCATATAGGGGCCTGCTGAGGGATTGGGGAGGGAGGGCCCATCTACCAGGAACTTTGAGAGATGGATGAAGGGGGCTCTAGGGATGGGGCACCTCTCTTTGAAAAGGCTCACTGCAGAGGGTCTCAAAGGAAGGCTCCTTTACTGGCTACCCTGAGTTATGAAAGGAAGGCTCTGGGGATGGGCATTTCTCTTCATGGGGACTCAGTTGGGCAACCTGGAGTGGGCTTGTCTACCGGAGACTTTGAGAGATGGCTGAAAGGGGCTCTGGAGGTGGGGCGTCTCTCTATGGGAGCTCTGTGAAGGGAACCTGGAGGAAGGGCTACCTTGCTGGGTATCCTGGAGGATAGATGGAAAAGGCTCTGCAGTTGGGCATCTCCTTCCATAGTGGCCCCAATGGGGAACCTGGAAGGGGGCTCATCTACCAGGGACTTTGAGAGATGGATGAAGGAGGCTCTAAGAATGGAGTGTTTCTCTCTGAAGAGGCTCAGTGTGGAGGGCCTCTGGGGAGGGCTCCTTAACTGGGGGCCCTGGAAGATATGTTAAGAAAGGTTCTGGATACAGGCATCTCTCTCCATAGGGGCCCCTTTATGTCCAAGGGGAACCTGGAATCAGGAGGGAGCTCATATACCAGGGACTTTGAATGATGAATGAAGGAGGGCTCTAGGAATAGGGCATCTCCCTCCGACGGGACTCCACAAGGGGGACCTGGAGGGAGGGCTCCTTTACTGGGGACCCCAAATGATATGCTAAGTAAGGTTCTGGAATGGGCGTCTGTTTCCATAGGGGCCCCGCTTCTGGGGAACATAAAGGGACACTCTTTTCTTAAGGCCTTTGAGATAAAGAGATACATTAAGAGAGATGTAAAAATGCTCTGTAAGATGGTATCTCTCTCCACAGGGGCCCCGTTGGGCAACCTGGAGGGGACTGACTTGCCAGGACTTTTGACAGAAAAGTATAGTACATCTGGGTTCCTTTCTTGGACCCAGAGGACATTGAGATTTTAAGTCTGGGGGCCATCTGGAACTTTGTTAAAGGGACACGGCTCTCCTGAGCTGATATCAGATTAGGGGGCACAAAGAGCCCATCTATAAGGCCTAGGTGCATAGGGACTGTAAGGGCTCGAACCCAATGCAAATCTATCTACCTATGGACAGGAGGGGAGAGGCACTCTGGAAGACCCAGAACTGCTGACCAGATCATGTAGGGAAAGGCCAGATGATTTTTGATCTAAAATACACTGGACTATGTGGAGAACTGAACCACTGAGGTCTGGCCTTCCAAGGGATTACCATGTCACTATCTTCTGGCACATTTTAGTGAGTTTTGCAGGTATGACCCTCTGCATTGCTTTTTACAGAGTACTTAGGTTTGCGCATGTTAAGTGCAGTCCATGACTTTCTAATACAGAAACAATGCATTGGCATTAACTCTGTTTCAAAATTGGGAAAATGGCAATGGAACCATATGAAATGCCCAGAAACGTTTGGTTGTAATTCCACTGGCAGAAAACAGATCTCTTAGTGATTCTTTCAGTTCTAATATTGGGAAAATTTGGTTTAGGACTCTCTGCATTAAGGGCAGTCCTCCACAGGTCACACAGACAAAAATGTGGAGAAATTTGGCAAAACAGTCCATTAAGACCAACAGTATACCATTTCAGAACTCAATGGGAGGTTAGGTATCTCATATGGAACACAGTGCCAGGGAATGCTAAGGGAGAATGTAAACATGCAGCAGGTCCCCACAATGCTTGTGCCTTGTTCACTCATTCACAAGCAGGAAAACCAACAATTTTTGCCCACCAGAAACATGGCTGTGGTATCTCACCTCTCTACTTTCCTGATTTGACCGCTTGTGCTTTCTTCTTGTTTCCTAATTGGCAGCACAGTTACAAAGGCATAATTTCCAGAATGTACATGAAATTTATGAACAATCACCAACAGTCCTACATGCAATTCCAAACAGTAAGTTCAAACAGTGCTGCCTCTAGTGGCATACATGCTGGATCTATTGTATTGATGGGGGGGGGGGCTACTCTTAAAGGAACAACAGCAATGATGACAACAACAACCAAGAACAAAAGTAAGAGTATCTTACATTATCACCTCAGTATGGATACTTCTGGACATGCCATTTTATGAATAAAATACCACGTTTTATTAGTGCTGTATGCTGTTACGTACAGTTCATCAACAAATATATGTCTTTAAAACAAGAGGATCTTTCTTTGACGCACTTGTACTTTACCACATCCTACTGATATATACACATACTGTCATCAAAGCATACCTATACGAAGCAATCTGAACACAAATTGTGCACAAACTACTGTTTTTCCATCCCCAGTCACAAAACGTTTAAGATGGCGAGATGTGAGGTTATAAATGCATGGCAGATTTAATAACTTCTGCAACAAAATATAACAACAGGCCCTGACAACACTAACAACATTCTATAATATCAGCACAATTGTTAACAACAGCAAAAATTGTAGGTTATAGTGGATTATATGGTATGGCCATCTGAAAACCGTCCAGTGCCCAAAATTCTGAACATGCCTCAATATGACATCTTATTCCCGATTTCAACTAATAATCAGCTTTATATGAAAAGGATTTACAATGTCATTGAATCCAGACTTTCTGCAGGCCAAAACATATGCTGAAGTCATCCACAATTGGAATGCATGTCAATATCTGTCTTGTAACCTGTATTAGCGCATTAACTTAGCCACTCACTTCCATCTAGTGCAAAGGTTAAGACTGAGTGAACTATGGCGTTGACAGGGAAATCTTTTTTATCATCCTAATATACATGCTTAGCAATGAAGACTGATTCTTTTAGCCATACTACTATACTCCAAGGCATAAAGAATTGCATATGGTTCGATATTAGGACTGAACCGTGTCTCACGTATACACTCAATGTATAAATAGTTCTGAATTCCTCATATGTAAATACATATTTACATATAAAAGAAAGGGGAAGGTGTAACATGTTCCAGTCGACTGGGTCATTTTGAAATCCCTGATGTATGGATACAGTACAGCATCAGTTATCCGGAGTACTTGGAACCGAGTAAGTATGGTTAATCAAATTATTCAGATAATGAAACATGCATGAGAATATTGTCATCAAATACTGTAACTGAATTAGGAAGCAGACTGTATGTGATAACCAGTAAACACTGAAATAATGGTGTATACTAAATTTATTTTGCACTTACCTAATTGTTTTACACAGCTTCAATAATGAACCCACACATTTATGTAAAAATACAAAAGCAAGCACAAGTTATTACATGGTAGAAACAAGTAATGCAAACTTGGAAAAATTTATTTTTTAAAATAATCTTGGATTTTTCTATGGACCATGTGTGATGATATTTTCTTCGCAGCTAGCTTAGTGACATTTCAAAAGAGTAACCAGTAACTGGAAAGTACATGGTGACTTTTACGAGAGGTGATTCCGATAACTGACGGTTCGGATAATCAACACTTTACACCACTCTCTTAAAAAAAGCAAAACCTATTATGGGCTTTTTACATACGTTATTAAAATTATTATAAATAAGGTACAAAACATTATAACTGCCAACAACAAAACGTAAGTAAAAATACTGACCGCAATGCTTATCACCAACGACTTGAAATAGTCGGAATTGCAACAAGTGTTTTCTTCATCCAAAACCGCAAGATCGTCACACTGTCCAAACTGGCAAGCTGAACCGCAAAGTCGCAGCAATTGTTACGGATAATTTAATATACTACATGAATACATCAATGCAAAAACCCGAACATGAAACGAAAACAACCGCACCTTTGTACAAACACCCACTTTGCGCGCCATCAACAACCTAGTACCATGCTTCCATAGGCTCACTTCGGGTGAAAATAGCACAGCGTAACACACAAGTATTCGGAGAGCGAGTTTAGCCTTCAACCATACAGGGGTACCAAATTTACCTGCGGGAAAAGATGTTCTGAACCGTCTTGCCGAGACGCGATGCATTACGGTTCTCCTTCGAGATCCATTTGTCTGACCCGTTAATTTCGTTCGCTTAAAGTAGTATATAATTAAATGCTAGATCTGGATTTATAAATTTCGTCATTCGATATAGTAATAAGTTAGCCACTTATTCTATATGCATGACCTGAATCTATTCTCCAGAGATGAAACCCAGTAACAGCAGGAGTTGACGATTGTCAAAACATGAAGCGACGACTTACAATTGAGGTTTGGATTTTGGCCTAGACAAATGAACCACAGCAGTTTTCAAGCATGGCAAGCTAACTAAAAGCCAAAACGGTAGTCTAAATAACCAGACAGTAATATGGAAAATGGAGCTTGATGAAACCTAAAAGTATCTGTGCATAGAACAATTAGGCGGTATTGACAACAGCCAGATGAAGACAAACAAGTGAAGAAATATTACCGGTATGTCCGACAAATTCTCGAGACAGAATTGAACTCTAAGAATTAGATCACAGCCAATTAACGCCTTAGCTGTACCAGTCCTAGTTTACAGCTTCGGAATATTTAACTAGTTACGAAAGGAAATTGAGAAGATAGTTCGAAAAATGAGAAAGCTTTTTAACAATTGAAGGCATCTACCACCTGAATACAGACGTAAATAGACCCTACATCAAAAGACAAAACGGTGGCCGTGGATTAGTCAATTTGGAGACCACACATAATACTGCTATTGTTGGTCTGAGTGAGTGCATTAAGACGAAGATAGGCTTGCCAGATTAGTTCAAGTATGTGATGCTGGGAAAGTCGAATGCTCCCTAAAGAAAGAAGCGAATTTAATAAAGCCAAAATATATGACACAAGAAACTGCTACACAGAATATCAAGACACAACGGATCGGTTAATTTGGTACATAAAGTTAAAATTAAAGCTTACATTTATTGCGTTTGTTGTGTTATATTACGAAATCGAATTTTATATACAATCTTCATGTTTCGAAAAAAATTCGTTATTTGGCTGTGTAAGTGAAAGACGAGTAGTAGACAGTGCATGGAAACATAATCATTGATTTTGCTTCTTTACATTACAGCCAAATAAGTACGACTTGTTCCGATGATGGCAGTCTTTTGGGTTTATATGCCGTATAATATAGTCGGTTTGTTCATACATTTCAGGAAAACAATATAAATGCACTATATTGGGTAAAAACCTAGAAACGCGACCATCAATTAAACAACACTTGCCTAAAACCGAGAAATTTATAATGATTCTTCTAATTTTGTTTTCTAGCTGTTTCCAACAAACATATAAGGTACGAAGCTAAATTCGTGTATCTACGGAGCGCATCGTGAGTGTAATGGGGAGAGTTTGGAATGTACCTACTGCACATACAGGCTTATAAAATTTAAGGAAAGGGAATTTTTACGTAATTAATAGCCCTACTGGCACTCAAAATCGTCAACTAATATTTCAGTGGGTGAATTAGACCAGTATTTGAAAGGTAAAGGGCACATGATCGGAGGCATCACGATGTGCTAGAAACATAATATAATACTAAATAGTGTACGTCAGCACAGCTGTTTGATTACACAAAGTAGTTACATAGGCTATATGTTTCGACTATTAATCAGTCATCTTCAGGCAACCGATTAAAATATGCCTGAAGATAACTGATTAATAGTCGAAACATGTAGTCTATGTAACTACTTTGTGTAATAAAACAGTTGTGTTGACGTACATTATTTAGCATTATATCAAGTAAAAGGCATATTGATCAGTGGCGTACCGAGGGGGCAGTTTGGGGATGATCAAACCCCCCCCCCTCCCGAAATTCCGAAGAGCCGAATTCCTTGTTCCGTGAAAAATACATCCGTAACAACCTAACAAGAATACGGGTTTCACTCATTTTTTTAGTTGTTTCATGAAAAGGTTTCCCTGCCAGCTTTCACCCCCACAGAGGCATTTTTTTAAGCATAGTGACAGAAGTGTGAACCAGCGCCTTTAGGATTCAGTAATAAACTCACCTCTCACATCCCATCTGCAAGCGTAACCGCACATGAGCTTACGTCACGTGACGATAGTGTGTCCCCGCCCTAAAGTTGTAGTGCGTGTTGAAATCTGCACTCGTTCCATGGGAGTTCACAAACTAATTCGGGAGTAGCAAGTACTGTAGTAGGCGTGGAATGAAAAGGGTTGCAGGGAAAGTGGCCAAAATCGACGATTTATTTGGAAGGAAATCAAAAAGCAGCAAAGTTAAGGCATTGGCTAAGTTAAAAAAGCAGGTACAAAAAACAAATTGATAGGACGCCCACACGCCATAAAATTTAGTTGGACTACAGTTGTTTTTTTTTTATAATATTGCGATCCAAATGCACAGAATAAAAATCTTTGGTATATACAATGCAATTAGGTTTTTAATTACATTTTTTATTACGGCGATTTGCTAATAGATTACTGATCATTACCGTTATCGTAACCTGTCCACTCATATGCATATTATGTTAACCCATTCAAAATTCATGAGAAGCGATGCTGATTCGCATTCCCACGCACCGGCTAGAGAACAAAAATAAAATTTTAACTGTATCGAAATCGAAGCCATAATGAGGGATGCCGGCACTCGCACTTTATGACGTTTACGTATTATTGGAAAAAAGAAAAATTAATTAAAAGTCGTCCATGAATAAAAGTTGAAGAAATAAAATTCACCGAAAAAGCCACCGGTTATTATATTATATAATAAATACAGATAACACGTATCAAAATCTGGCAAACTTTGTAGTTCATACTACTTTCTTTTCTAATCATGTAATGAAGGAGAAGATGCTCGTATTCATGCTCAAGAAGAAAATGGGCCCTCTTCCAGCCAGGAACAGCAGCCTCAAGTAGATGTAACTGCCGATTCTACCGGGATGTTGCCACGAGTTTCCCAGGAAACGGAGATAGTTAGCGATGCATCTCCAACTACATCAAAAGAAATGTAAGTTGAGCCTTCAATTCCGAACGTCGCCGCAAATCAGTGCAAGAGCTCCTGCGATGTGGGCGTTTTTATCAAGAGAGATGCGCCGATTGATGACAGTGTCAAATACCTATATTCTCACGAAACCCTGGAATTCTCCTCCCTCTTACAGCTTCTCGAATTTAACATCAAGAAATCTTAGGTTTCAGCCTTTCTTGTCCTATGCGGAAGTGCAAGGTGGCGGAGAACTTTGTCGGTATTGCGTCTCCTTTGACCAAGTTGAAGTGGGTAAAGGGCAACATATAATGTTGGAAAAGCTGATCGCCAAACCTTCAGTAACCGGAAAAATTCCATCGAATAGTTTAATGAGCATTCCGGGCAAGAATTTCACTTGGAGGCAACCACGCGAGAATTCCATATTGAATGAATGAATGATATATTTAACTGCAATTGGGTGTAAACCCGGTGACAGTGTTACACGTTTACAGACCGAAATTACATATAACAACAACAATCAACACCAACAATACATAGAGCAAACCATTTACCCTACTCTGGGCGGAAGTCAGGGTGCGGACCGTGCCCCGTATTTGAGAGGAATACTCTAGCATTTGCCTTACAACCGAGGGAAAGCACGGAAAACCTCGGTCAGGGTAGTAGTCCATGCTAAACTCATTACATACATTAAATTTCAATGAGTTACAGAAAGAGAACACACTAACAGGAT